>Ga0081539_10000300_pt1 | contig 111699 bp, 108 predicted proteins | sample TabmetS4T2R2_FD_71023 | JGI IMG/M metagenome (GOLD analysis project Ga0081539, IMG submission 71023) | Tabebuia heterophylla rhizosphere microbial communities from the University of Puerto Rico - S4T2R2 | ecosystem: Host-associated > Plants > Roots > Rhizosphere ... | reverse complement strand
GTGTGGTTTCGTCACCAGTCCTCGTACCGAAGGCCCTTCCTCATGTCACCACGACACACCGACCCCACCCATCGATGACCTATCCCACCGGCCGCCCAGACACGTTCTTCAACAGGCTCTTAGATCAGCTGCTGATGCACCCCCTTGCGCCTGGCGCTGACGGGTCACGGCCTTACGCCGCCGACCGTGCGGGAGCTCGTGCGCTCGACCGGCTGTGATCGCCCGCGGCGGACGGCAGCGGCTGAACGGTTCCGGCAGGATTGCCGGACAGGTACGCCGCAAGTAGGGCGCTGAGGGGCTCTGGGTTGGGGACCTGCGATGCCAGCCGTCGCGCCTGCAACAGCAGGTTCGCCACAACCAAGTCCGGTCCTGGGTCCGGCAGCTCGTAGCCCATCCTCCGCCGTAACCAGTGCGAGACTTCCGTCCACGAGTAGAACCGGGTATCGCAGCCGGGGTTCAACGGTGGTGGGAACCCGCCCGCTCCCTGCCTTCCAATAGACCAGAGCCGCACGATTTCTCTGGACCGACCGATCCGCGCCGCGATGTCGGCGAGGGTGAGCCAGTCGTTGTCGCAGATCCGGACGGGCTGGAGGTTGACCGCCTCCAGATCCTCGATGACCGAGGCAACGGCCTCGGCGAGATTGGCGGCCTCGCGATGCGCCGTCACCTTGCGCTCGTCCGGCTTTGAGCTGGAATCAGGCTGCACGCCGCGTACGTTCGCTAGACGCTGCTGTTCTGGCGGGCTGGCGAGAATTAGGGAGAAGTCGTACACACCCATGGTGTCCTCCATCAGGCCAGATCCTCGGCGGCCTTGGTGATCTGGTTGATCGACTCGAACGGGTCGAGGGCGATCTCGCGGATACGGTCGAGCGCCTTGGCGTATTCCGCTGCGGCGTTGGCCTCGAGGGCGAGCCGTCCGCCGAGGTGTTCCAGGAGCACGACCGATGGGTAGGGCCTTTGCATGACGCACCGGGTAAAGGCACCGTGGGCACCCGGGTGCCAGCCCGCCGGCGGCACGAGCCGTACCTTGACGTGTGGCCGGCCTTCGGCGACGCGTACCAGATGTTCCAGTTGAGCCCGCAGCACCGCCCGGCCCCCGATCGGCTTGTGCAGCACGTGTTCCTCCAGGAACAGTTCCAGGCGTTTGGGCGGCTTGTCGTCCAGGACCTGCTGCCGGTCAAGGCATCGGCGCACAAGGCTGTCCACCTTGGACATCGGCAACGGCGGCGTGCCAGCGGCGGCTTGTACGACCGCCTCGGCGTAGTCGCGTGTCTGAAGCAGTGGAGGGATAGCCATCGTGGCGTAGACGTGCAGCTCCTCGGCTCGCTGCTGTAACCACCAGTGGTCTATGACCGTCAGGCTGGCCGGGCCGACCGCGCCGTCCTGCTCCCACTGGTGGACCCGCCACGCCTCCTGCGCCAGCGTCACCAGCACCTGCCGCTCGGCTTCGTCGTAGATGTGGTAGACGTCGAGCAGCGCGATGACGTGATCGCGACGGAACGGCCACTCGGCCCGTTCGTAGCGCGCGAGTGTGGAGAACTCCACGCCGAGATACGCCGCAATGTACTTCAGCGTCAGGCCGCGCTCCTCGCGCAGCTCCCGCATCCGTGCGCCCAACCACTGCGCGCGCATGCTTTGCACGAACTGCTCCCGCACAGTCGGCATCGCTCTACTCCTCTCGGTTGGCTGACCGCTTGGCGGCCTCGGCTATTAGGTCGGCGGACGCGGCTTCGTCTAGCGCCGCCTTGGACAACTGCTCGAACACGTCGGCGTACTGCTCGGCACGCCGCTGCTCGTGGATGGCCGGAGCGGTCAGGTCGTGGACGGCCGCAGCGGGCCCGTAGGGCGGCACGAGCTCGAAGGCGGCGAACGAGCCGTCGATGCCGGGCAGGTACGGCACGGTGGTCGGCAACACCTGCACCGTGACGTTGGGCGTGTTCACAACCTCGGCAAGATGACTAAGTTGCCGCCGCAGAGCCGCGGGCGAACGACCGGGTGGACGGCGTAGTGCCGCTTCGGCCATGACGGCGTGGAGCGTCTGCGGTGGGCAGTCGAGCACCCGCTGGCGCTCGATACACGCCCACCCCCACCACGCCGCCGGACCGTTGGACTGCTGGGCCACCGCCTCGGCGTACTCCGGCAGCTGCAACAGGTCGGGAACCAGGGTGGCGCTGTAGGACCGGATGTGTCGTGCGTGCGACTCCAGCCACAGGTAGTCCAGCGCGGCTGCGCTGAGCGGCGGCGCATCGGTGCGGTTCTCCCAGCGGTGGAGGTACCGGGTGTCGCGGGCCAACTCCAGGACCAGATCGCACTTCTCCTTGTCGCCGACGCCGTACAACTCCAACAACGCACCGACCTGGCCCACCTGAAGCACGTGCGTCCCGTACTCGGCGGCCTTGACCTCGCCGAGCGGTACGCCGGTCGCGCGCTCGGCGTGCCGAAGCGAAAAGCCGCGGCCCACGCGCAGCTCGCGCAGCTGTCGACCCAGCCAACAGGAGCGAAGCGAGGGCTGGGTGGTTCGGAGCCAGGACACGTCTCTCCCCTGTGAACGCCCAGCCGGACGAGGCGGTGTCGCGTCCGGCCGGGGCTTTCCAATGCGCCGGGGACCGGGCCATCGCCGTTGGGGGACGGCGGACACGGACCCCGGTCGCTCCACCATCGGGGAAGACGCAAATAGTTGGGAACGAAGTTGCTCTAAATTTCTCCAAGATCGTTCAACGCGGCGTCGACGAAGGCCCGAGCGGCATCCCCGCGCTTGGCGAGCTGCAAGAGACGATCAAAGGCTTGGGCGTAGATGGCGATCTCGTGGCGCTGGATCAGGGCCAGTTCGGCGGTATACGTCGCCACGGTGACGAGCCGGTTGTCGTACAGCGTGAAGGCGTTGTTGCGTGGCACGGTGTACGGCGCTGAGAGCGGCACCAGGCCGAGCGTGACGCGGGGCATCCTGGAGACATCACGCAGACGTTGGAGCTGCTCGCGCATGACGTGCCCGTTGCCAACCGCGGTATAGAGCGCAGCCTGACCGATGAGCAGCAAGAAACGGCGGTCGCCGTGAGTCAGAACGCGCTGAGCGTCTATCCGGGCCCGCACGCCGTCTTCAACGTCATCTGGCACGCCGTGGAACTCGATGACCGTGCGCAGAATGTTGCGCGCGTAGTCCGGCGTCTGGACCAGCCCAGGCACCACCGACGGCTCCCAAACCCGGAACAGGGTGGTCCTCTCATAGGCGTCGACGTTGGCCTGCTGCCGCAGTCGCGTGCCCGTCTTGAGCGAGCGCCGCCAATCCACGAGCTGCGCGTTGATGGTGCGCAGCGCGGCGATCATGTCCGGGATCTCGCTGGGGAAGTCGCAGGCGATGCACCAGTCCCGGACGTCGGACTCGGACGGCGCTTGCCGCCCATACTCAATCTTGCTGATCTTCGAGGGCGTCCAGCCGCAGGCGGCGGCCAGCTGTCGGCCGGTCATACCGGCATCCCGGCGCAGGTCTCTCAACCGCACGCCGAGCGCTTCGATTGCTGGCTGCCCCAGACCGCTGGTGCTCACGGGTGCGCTGCGGCGAAGTCTTCGAGAGGTACGGCGTGTTGCCAGGCCAGCTCACGCCACGCCAAGTGCTGAGCGACCACGGCCTGGTCGTCGACGACCTCCGCCTCGCGGAAGGTGTCGTCGTCGTGAAAGCGCAGGTGAATGAGGAGCCGGGAGTCGAACAGCCATGCGTCGTACGGCTCAAGGTCGAGTGCCTTGGCGGCTTCACGCGTGAGGTAGCGGATCTCCTCGCCTGCTTGGACGCTGAGGCGGCCAACGCCGAGGCTGTAGCGGTTGTAGTCGCTAAGCGGCACCGAGACGATGCGCACGCGGTGCCACGTCTTCCCAGCGGCCACGTCGCGGGACAGCATCTCCATCCAGCCGCGATGCCAGGCGTAGTCGTCAGGTTCACCGGCGAGGTACTTCCGGAACGGCCCTCTCCCGACCGTGCTGATGTAGCTCTCGCGGGTCTCGAAGCGGAAGGCGCTCTCGGAGAAGCCGGTGAGCAACTGGCCCAGCTCGTCTTCGGTGAGCGACACGGACGTCACTCCGCAGCAGGGAAGAACTTCGTGAGTTCACGCGGGATCTCGATGATCACCTCGTCAGAGCCAAGGTTCACGCTGTCACCCAGCGCCTCGGCGTCGGTGATCAGTCGCCCCTGCACGGCAAGCGTGCCGTGATCTGTCTCGTAGACCGCCGGACATGTGCCCTGCTCGCTGCTCGTCCCCAGGAATCGCAACCGCATGATCGCTCCCTACATCTGATGTTGCTCCAATTTTCTCATCCTGAGAGTGCGGGGCGGCGCACGGCGCCGTCAAGGCCTCCGCAGAAACGCATAGACGATCCGGCTGGCCGTGAACTCGGAGATCGACACGAGTAGCCAGCCGCCGCTCTGGCTCAGCATCTCGGCGGCGGCCAGCGCATACGTCACCTGGTCGCCGCCCGTCCCCCGGTTCGCCACCACGGCGAGGTAGCGGAAGGGATAGGACCGGAGGTCGACACGGCCGTCCAGGATCTCGCTCGCGGGAACGGTGCGGCTGCGGAGAATTGGCTCGGGCGTCGGCGGTAGCGACATGCCATCACCATAGATACAAGTCGGTGAACGGCTACTCACGGCGCGCAATCGCCGCTACCGTTGGCGAGCGTGAACCCACCCTATGGCGCTCGGCTGCGTGCGGCGGTGGCCGCCGTGATCGTCGGCGTGGTGTTGGCGTTCGCCGGTGGTTGCGGCGACGACTCGCCCGAGCCGCCGCCGACCACAGCCAGCGGGCCGTCGAGCGCCCCGGCAACCTCATCGCCCGCGGCATCTGGGCAGATGTATGACGCACAAGGCCTTGACCTCTGTGGACGTACCGATCTGACGCCGCTTGATAGCTTGTCGCTGACCCTCAGGGCTACCGACCCGACGCCGCCGCGCTCCGGTCCGGGTGCCGCGTGCCTATTCGAGCTACAGCCACCCGGCGGGCAGCCCGCAAGTCTGCGCGTGGAGGCCACCACGCTCGCGTCAGCAGAGGAAGCCGGTCGTCTCTACCGAGCCACGCAGGATGTGTCTTCCATGACGCCGGACGGTGCGCTCGCCGGCGTGGGCGAGGAGGCCGAGGGCTTCACTAAGCAGTCGGAGCCGGGCTACAAGTACGCCGAATACCTGATCCATGCCCGGCGCGGCAATTTGGTGGTGAAGGTCTGGCTCGCGGTGGGTGGCAACGCCTTCACGCCCAAGGACAAGCTCGCCGCAGTGACACTGGCGATCGCCAAGGGGACCCTCGACCGGGTGCCCAAGGGTTGACGCCGGGCACCACATCGGTTGCCTACCCCCGAACTGCTTCAGGCCATAAACCGCCGGGAAGCTTCGAGTGGTCGCCGACTTGCGTGGCCAGGTCACGCACGTCGCCCATAGCGTCGATCAGCCGTTCACCGATGGTCAGCAGGTTGTTGAGCCCGGCCGTCACCAGCGAACCGGCGCTCTTGGCCAAGGTGTCGATCGCCCACGGGATGTCGATGACCGTGGCGGTGTCGATCGCCGCCTGTGTCAGCTTCCCTGCCAAGTCGGTGACGATCTTCGCCAGCTCCACCGCGTAGGCCACGTTTTCTTTGGCGATGCCGAACAGCCAGCCGCTGATGAACTCGGACTTGACTACGGTTTCGTCTACCGCGTTCTTCTGCGTGCCTGCTTTGGCGCGGTAGGCGGTGGCCGCCGCGCCGGTCCATTCGTACAGGTTTTCGTTGGCGGGCTCAGTAGTGCGGAAGGATAGTTCCGATACCGGCGTTTTGACGTCGTTGACCCAGCTGAAGCTCACGGTGATGAGCGACAGCACCGGGAACTGGTGATCGAGGGCGTAGTTGACCTTGCCGATGATCGTATCCAGGCCGCTGCGAACGTCGTCGAGGTTCCGGCTGATCCACCACATGCCGCCGACGCCGAGCATCCAGGCCCAGCGCCGCACGTTGTCCACGACCTCGTCGAACTTCTCGATGGCCACGTCGATGTTGCCGTCTATCTGCTCAAAGGCGAGGTTGAAGGGCGGTGCGTATTCGTTGTCCGGTGGCGGCATCTTGAGTGGTCCTCCCGAGGTGTGCTGGTCAGCTAGGCGCTGTAGACGGAGTTGAGGTCAATGGCGACCTGCTCGTCGGCCTCGTCGTAGATGTCAGCGATCTTGTTGAGCGCTGTGCCGAGTTGCTCAAACTCAGTCACCGCGCCGCCGAGGATCGTGGTCATGAAGGCCTGGAAGCCGTCGTACGCTCCGGAGTGGACGAGGACGTTGGCCTCCCCGATGAAGAAGGCGTTCGCCCCCAGGTGCAGTCCCGTAACGGTGTTCTTAGTGGGCGCCATGCTGTCGCTTAGGCCCTGCCACTTGCGGGCCTCGTCGCGCAGCGCGCTCAGGACGACGTTCAGCTCAGGCGGCATCGGGACTCCCGGAGTCGGTTGAATGGTCGCGGGCGGGCGCTATGGCTTGAAGAGCTGCGAGCGCGTCCTGTTGAAGCTGCATGGGATCGGACGTGGCGATCCGCCGCAGGTCGCCGGTGATGCGCGCCAATCCATGCCCGCGCAGGTGCAGGGTCAGATAGCTCCGCGGACTTGTCAGGGTGCGCTCCTGATGATCCGGACTTTCCATCGCAGACAGGCGGCGTGTGGCGGCGTCGTTGGCATCGAGCGTGGCCCACACCGCGCGTAGCCAGTGCTGCTCCTCGAGCCCCGGTGGTACAGCCGGACCGGACGCCGCGGACTGTGTCGCCTCAGCATCAGGTCCGGCGGCCAGCGCCGTGAGCGCAGCCCGCTCGAAGGACGCCTTCACAGCTGCGGCGTACGCCTCGAATAAAGCGCCGGCGAAGCGGCCAAGCTCAAGCCGCTCGCGCCAGTCGCGGGCGACACCGACGTCAACCGCCTGGCCGCGAGCGTCCACTGTGACGAGGATGGAGCGGGACTCGTCGGCGCGTTCCAGGCGCTCGGCCTGTCCCTCATCCTCGTTCTGGTGCAGGGCCGCCTCGGCCCCGGCGCGCAGCTCGCTCGTGTCGCCAAGCCAATCCAGGCTCGCGAGCTGACGCCTGCGTCCACCTTCCGGCATCCGCATCCTCACAGATGATGTTGGCGGCAGCGGTCAGTAGTTGGGTGGTTACTGCCACGCACACAATACGAGGAATCGGCGCTGCCGGGGTGTCCGGAAACATGCAAATGGCTAGATTCTTTCGGCGGCCGGTCCGGACATCCGGAGGACTTGTCCGTCCAGGCAATCGCCGACGACAAGAGCCGCGCCGCGTTAGCGAGATCGAGTTGGCCCCGCCGATGCCGTCGTCTCGGCGCCTCCTATGACGCCGGTTCGGCCCAGCGAGGTACCCGCGTCACTCGTCTCGATCCCGACGCCGCCGGTACATCCTGTTGATCTCACCAAGGATATGTACAAGATCTTGACCATTGGCGGTGAGGCGGTAGTCGGCGTTGTCCCCTTCCTGGTGGTGCTCGACGTAGTCCTGCTCTTGCAGCCACTTCAGTGTGTCGCTGAGCGTGTGTGGGTGTAGGGCCCTGCCGGTGGCCATGGTGACGTCCGTCTGGATGTCGGTGTAACGCTTTGGGCCGCGCTCCAGGGCGAAGAGGACGTGCTGGGCGCGCTTTCGGCGGTATATGGCCTGAAGTTCGTCCCAGATCTCTGGCAGCGCAGCTCACCTCCCCAACCGAGCCGCGTCGCCACGGCAATCGAAGTCAGTGTATTGCAATTTGCAAATAGCGACCAATGCGTTCCACCCAGCTGCCCGTTCCGACCAGACGTAAACAGAAAAGACCTGATCTTGGCGGATTGGAGTAGAAGGTGCAATTACTCCGTATTCTCGGTATCCGCATAGCGCGTTGGCGGGATCCGCCAGGACCAACGCGATCCAGGTGGGGCCGACCGCCGGGCCGCCCGCTCGCGCACCCACGCCTCAAGGCGGTCAAGTTGCTCGATCAGCTCGCGGCCGCGCGCCGTCAACTCGAACGGCGTGTCCTCGGATGGCGAGAGGTCCCAGGTGCCGTACCGCCGAACGAATCCTTCAACAGCGAGGGAGTGGAGGAGCCGGACGGCGTTGGGAACACGATCCATGATCATGCCAAACGGAAGTGGTCCCTCGGCTGCGCCTAGCAGTCGAACGATCTCGTGGGCGGCCTTCTGGCTGAGTAACCCCAAGAGGTGATCACTGGGTGCCCGGTGGTCGCTCATCGCGGTTACCTTTCTCGCGACCACTTTTCGTGGCAGTTTATCGGTGATCAACGACCCTTGTTGTGTCGGCTAGTTGACACTTGACCGTCACGAATTGCGAGGGTTTGTTCCGTGAGGTCATGTGGGGATGAGTACATGAGGGACGTACGTCAATCCCGGCTAAGGGACGTACCCCTACGTCCTTCAGTGACGTACGGCTCTAGAAGGAAGTCGGGGGTGCGGTGCTAAGAACGAGGTCAGACCGACGTCCAACTGGTGGCGTACGAGGCGTGGTGGGGCGTCTAGCGATCCCGTTCAGGATCGGGGAGGAAGCGGCCGGTGTACCGACACGCAGTGATCGCCAGCCTCGCAGCCGGGCTCGTTCTGGCCGCAGCGGGTTGCGGCTCGGACGAGTCGCCCGATGGGACGCCCAGTCCGTCGCCTCAGCCTGCAGTGACGTCGACGTCGCCGCGGGCTGCGGCGGAGGCGAAAGCGATCGCGGCCTACAACGCGATGTGGCAGGCCATGGCGAAGGCAGGCGAAGTCCCCGACCCGGACGCCCCGGAGCTGCGCCAGTACGCCGACGGTGACGCGCTCCGCGGGGTTGTCGGAGCACTGGTGACCTACCGGGAAACGGGGGTCGTGACGCGCGGTGCGCCGGTGACAACCCCACGCGTCGATTCGGTGTCTCCATCGGACAACCCCACCCAGGTGGACCTGGTCGACTGCGGAGACTCCACCAACTGGACCACGCACAAGAAGTCAACCGGGGAACTGATCAAGGAGGATCCGCGAGGCCGCCGGCGCATCACCGCATCGGTGAGGCTTGTCGGCGACACGTGGAAGGTCAACAAGTTCGATGCAGGAGCAATCGGATCATGTTGAGGTCCATGCGGTACACCGCCGCGATCCTAGTTCTTTCCGGCGCGGGTCTCGTGTCGCCGGCTGCGGCATACGCAGACGGCTTCGGGCACGCAACCTGCGCGCAGAATCCGCACAAGCCCGGATGCGAGGTTACCGCTGGTACCACCGGTGGTGATGGCAGCACGCGTGGCGGCAAGGGCGGCCGAGGTGGCGATGGGAAGTGCCACAATCCCGCCGGTCAGGTGATTCCGTGCCAGCGTGACGGAGCGTGGGCCGGCGGCGACGGCTGTTACTACAAGCCGGCCGACCTGTCCGCCGGCACCATCGCAGCGCTGGGCGGGCAACCTGGTGGTGAGGGTGGCTGGTACCAGCGCACGTGCTACGGCACGGACGGCGCTGCCACAGTTGGCCTTGGTGGTCCGATGTGGATTGCAGGCGCACCACCGGTGGTCTCGACGGAGGTGTTGGCGCGGCAGGCGCGCGCCCGGCTGGACCTGCCGGACGTGGTCATCGAGTTGAACCCGCCGGGCGATCAGCTGGTGAACCTACCGATCTGGCTGGCGCTGGACCGGGCGTCGTGGAGGGAGCGGTTGGCGACAGCTTCCGTGCCTGGAGTCTCGGTGACCGCGACAGCGCGGCCGGCTAAGGCAACATGGTCCATGGGCGATGGTGGCTCGGTGATCTGTCATAGCCCTGGCACCGTGTGGAAGCCGGGCACAGATCCGGCAGCGTCCTCGCCGGACTGCGGCTACGCGTATCGGCGTTCGTCGGCCGGCGCGCCGGGCAACAGGTTCACGGTCACCGTCACGATCGCCTGGGAAGTGACCTGGGCCGGCGCGGGTGAGTCGGGCACGATCCCGGGCCTGACCACCACCGGCTCGATCCGGGTGCCGGTGCAGGAGTCGCAGGCAGTCATCAGCTAATCGATCAAGCTCGCAGAGGCGCCAGGACGGAGGGAAACGGTGATGGCGCTAGGTTCCGTGCGCCCAAAATCAGACCTTGACGATCGCCAACCGGTGGCGCCACCGCGCGCCGGGCGGGGACCGTGGCGAGCGGCGCGCCGCCGTCGCCGAATGCCGTTCGTCGCGCTGGGTGGGCTGCTGGTCATCGTGTGCGTGCTGGCCTATGCGTATGGGGCGGTCCAGCTGGGTGACCGTATCCAGGTGCTCGCGGTGGCGCGGCCGGTCGCGGCGGGGCAGGCGTTCACTGCCGCTGACTTGAGGCAGGTGTCGGCCACCCACGATCCGAACGTGCCACTGATCCCCGCCTCGCAGGCTAGCCAGGTGATCGGCCGTACCGCTGTGGTGCCGCTACTGCCAGGCACCCTGCTGACCCCGGCGCTGATGGGAGATGCGGCGTTTCCACCTTCGGGGAAGGTGACCGCCTCGGTGGCGCTCAAGCCGGGCCAGTATCCGCAGGGCCTGGCCGCGGGTGCCCGAGTCGCGGTGTATGTAGCGGCTAACCCTTCGGGCAACGGCGCCCCAGCCGGTGGCGCCAGCAGCTCGACGCCACCGACGCGGCTGCAAGCGGTGGTGCTCGGCGTGGATCTGACCGGGGATGGGCAGGGCGCCACGGTGATCACGCTGTTGCTGGACGCTTCGGACGGTGCCCGGTTGGCCGCTGCTTCGGCGGGTGCGGTGGTGCTGATGCAGACCGCGCCGGACGGGAGCTAACACGTGGCGCTGTTGACGATCACCTACGTCAAAGGACACGGCGGCGCTACCACCACCGCGCTGGCCGCCGCGCTCGCCGCGCCGGCACAGGCCCGTCCGGTGTTGGTGGAGTGTGACCCGTCCGGTGGCGACTTGATGCACCGGCACCGGCTAGCGGCCCGGCCGAGCGTGGTCGACCTCGCCGCCGCCGCTCGCGGCCCGGCGGCCGGTACCAGGGAAGTGTTCACCGCCGGCGTGCAGGAGCTGCGCTTGCGCGACCAGGCGGTGGAGGTGGTAGTTGCCCCGGCCGGTGGGGCGCAGACCCGGGCCGCGCTACCGGAGCTGACCCGCCCCGGCCAGCCCACCCTCAATCCGCCGGACCGTCTCGTTGTGGCCGACGGCGGCCGGCTGGATGCGGGCTCGCCGGCCCGGCCGCTGCTGGCCGCCTCCGACGTGGTGATGGTGTTGGCGCGTGCCCGTGCCGACGAGCTGGCCCACGTCCGTGAGCACCTGGCCGACCTGGTTGACCTGACCGTCGGCCGGCTGGTGGTCGCGTTGACGCCGGGCGGGTTGTACTCGGCCGGCGAGGTCGCCGACTGGCTGACTAGGTACGTGGCCGAGGAGCTGGCCGGTGACCCCGAGCTGCTGATGGTCACCGGGCCGCTGCCGCACGATCGGCGGGCGGCCGGCGTCCTCGATGGTGACCTCACCCCTGGGCGTCGGTGGCGGCGTCTGCCGCTGCTCGTGGCTTTGGATCGGCTGCTGGGCGAACTAGCGCCGCTGCTACGCACCGCGGCCAGTCGAGACCCGCGCTCGAGGACGGAGGCCAGCAGGTGAGCCAGCCGTTCGCCCCGTTCCCGATCGCCGAGCCGAGCCAGCGCACGGTCAACGGTCACCGTCCGCACGGCCATCCGCAGGTGGCCACCGGCGGTGCCGACGTGAGCGGCGAGGCGGCGGTGGTCCGCCGTGTCCGCCGGGAGGTGGCCGAGCGGCTGACCCGGGCGACCCGCGCCCACGAGACCGCCACCGGCACGCCCATGCCCACGCCGGAGCGGGACACGCTGACCCGCCGCCTGGTTACCGAGGCGCTCGACGCGTACGCCACCACGGAGATGGAGGCCGGCCGGCCACCGCCACGTCCCGAGGTCGAGTCCCGCGTCGCACGGACTGTTACCGACACGCTGCTGGGCGCCGGCGGTTTGCAGCCGTGGCTGAACAACCTCGACGTGGAGGGCATCGTCGCCAACGGCTGCGACCACGTGTTCGTCACCTTCACCGGTAACCGAACCGAACGCGTCGCCCCGATCGCCGACTCCGACGAGGAAATGGTCGAGCTGGTCCGCGTGCTCGCGGCCCGGACCGGTAACGAGGAGCGGCGGTGGGACCGTGCCGCACCCATGTTGAACCTGCAGCTGCCGGACGGGTCGAGGTTGAACGCGGTGATGGACGTGACCCGGCGGCCGTCGCTGTCGATCCGCCGGCACCGGTTCATGACCATGACCCTGCCCGAACTGCTCCAGATGGGGGCCATCGACGTCGTCCTCGCCGAGTTTCTGCGGGCGGCGGTCGCGGCCCGGTTGAACATGATCGTGGGCGGGCCGACCAGTGCCGGCAAGACCACGTTCCTGCGCGGCCTCGCCTCCGCCATCCCGCCCGAGGAGCGGCTGGTCACGATCGAGGACACCTTTGAGCTCGGCTTCGACGCCGACAGGCAGCGTCACCCCAACGTGGTCGCGATGCAGGCCCGCGACGCGAACGTCGAAGGCGAAGGCGCCGTGACGATGGCGATGCTGTTCCGCAACGGGCTGCGGATGTCGCCGTCGCGGGTGTTCGTGGGCGAGGTCCGCGGCGACGAAGTGATCCCGCTGTTGAACGCCATGTCACAGGGCAACGACGGCTCGATGTCGACCATCCACGCCTCCTCCAGCGTCGGCGTGTTCCGCAAGCTCGCCCTGTACGCCGCCCAGTCGCCCGAACGGTTGGCTCAGGCGACGACGAACCTGCACATCGCCGAAGGGCTGCATCTGGTGATCCAGCTTCGGCTCACCCTCGACGGCCGCCGGTTCGTCACCAGCGTCCGCGAGGTCGTCGACGCAGACGGCCTGCAAGTCGCCTCGAACGAGATCTTCCGGCCCGGCCCGGACGGCCGGGCGGTGCCCGGGGCGCCGCCATCCACGGACCTGATGGAGAAGCTGGTCTACCACGGCTTCGACCCCGGGCTCCTGCAACACCGCCAGGGCTGGTGGGACACCGCACCGACAAGGGGCCGGCCATGACCGCCACGGTTCCCACGGCCCATGGCTGGGGGTGGCTGCCATGGTGCTGACGCTGCCGGTAGCCGCACTGCTCGGTCTCGGCACCGGCCTGGGCCTGCTGCTGGTCGCGGCCGGCTTGACCGGGCCAGAGCCCGACCCGTCAGGCGTGGGTGAGCGGTCCTCGGTGTTGTCGAGGTTCACCTCGGCCCGTGGACCGATCGACCGGCGCCGCCTAGCCACATGTCTGGCGGTGGGCGTGGTCGTCGGTGTGGTGACCCGCTGGCCGGTCGCCGCCGCCCTGTCCGCCGTCGCGGCCTGGGTGCTGCCGCAGATCATCGGCCCGGACCGGGGCCATACCCAGCGGGTCGCCCGGATCGAGGCCATCGCCGGATGGACCGAAGCGTTGCGGGACAACCTGTCCGCCGCCGCAGGTCTGGAGCAGTCGCTGATGGCCAGCGCGATCGAAGCGCCGGAGCCGATCCGCGAGGAGGTGACCCGGCTCGCGGCTCGCCTGCAACGTGGATGGCGGCTGCGGGATGCGCTCCAGACGTTCGCCGCCGAACTGGCCGACCCCACCGCCGACCTCGTCGTCGCCGGCTTGCTGATGGCCGCGCGGGGCAGCGCCGGGCAGCTCGCCGAGGTGCTGGGTGAGCTGGCCGCCTCCGCGCGGGCAAAGGTGGCCTCCTGGCAACGGGTCGCCGCAAGCCGCCGCCGCAACCGCACCTCCGCGCGGGTAATCGTCGGAACCACCCTCGCCATGGCCGGGCTCCTCGCGCTGCTCAACCGGGGCTACCTGGAACCGTTCGACACCCCGACCGGGCAGCTCGTCCTGCTGGCCGCCGGTGCCTGCTTCGGTATCGCGTTTTGGTGGCTCGCCCTGCTCATGCGCGACCGCGACACCGCCCGCATCCTGCCCGGAGTCGGCGAACAAACCCCCGAACCGGAGGCGGTGGTGCCGTCGTGACCGGTCTGGTGTTGCTGCTCGGGGCCGGCACCGGGCTCGGGCTCTGGCTGATCGTGGTGGGCCTGTTCCCCCGCCCGCCGCGCCTAGCCAAGGCCCTGGCCGCGCCGTACGGGCTCACCCCACTGCCCACCGACGAGGTGGAACAGGGCCAAGGCTGGGCAGCGCGGTGGGGCCGGCCCGCGGTGAAGTGGCTACGCCGGGTCGGCCTGCCAACCGCCAGCACCCGGCGGGACCTGGCCACGCTGGACAAGCCGGCCGAGGTGCACCTGGCCGAGCAGGCAACGGCGGCCGTGTTCGGGCTGCTGCTGCCGCCAGTCCTCGCCACGCTGCTGGCCTTTGGCGGTGTCCACGCCGGACTCGGGTTGTCCGTCGGTGCGTCGCTGGTGCTCGGTGTGGCCGGGTTTATGGCCCCGGAACTGTCGGTGCGCAGCGAGGCGGCTAAGTACCGGGCTGCGTTCCGCGACGCGCTCAGTTCATTCCTGGACCTCGTGGTGATCAGCTTGGCCGCGGGCTCCGGGGTGGACCAGGCCCTCGACGAGGCCGCCAAGGTCGGTTCCGGACCCGCCTACGTCGAACTGCGCTACGCCTTGGCCGAAGCCCGACTGGCCCGCGTACCGCCGTGGGACATCCTCGCGATCCTCGGCCGGCGTGTTGCGGTGCCCGAGCTTGTCCAGCTCGCCGCCACCGTCGGGCTGGCCGGCACCGAAGGCGCCAAGGTCCGCGCCTCGCTGCGCTCCCGCGCGGTATCCATGCGGGAACGACGGCTCACCGACGCTGAAGGCGAAGCCAACGCCGCCACCGAGCGCATGGCCCTACCGATCGTCGCCTTGTTCGCCGGCTTCTTGATCTTCCTTGGCTATCCCGCACTAGCCGCCGTACTCGGCGGGCTATAAGGCCACGAACGTGAGCACCCGCACCGGATGAACCGCATTGGAGGAAACGCAATGTCCGCCCTCGTAATCTTCCTGGCCGCCGAGCTGCGGGACCGCTGGCGCGCGGCGCGTGGGACCAAGGACGCCGGCTACTCCACCGAGGCCGTCCTGGTCACTGCGCTGCTGGTCGGGCTGGCCGTCGTGGTCATCGGCATCATCGCGATCAAGGTCACCGGCAAGGCCAACAACATCAACCTATGACGCCGACATGCCACCGCCGATCACGTCCCCGAACCGCCGCCGCGCCGAGCGCCGACCCTCCCCGGTGCTCGGCGTGGCCAGGCGGCTACGCGCCCGCTGGCGGCGCCTGACCGCTCGCCCCGACGCGGGCGCGGCCACGGCCGAGCTGGTCATCGCCACGCCGCTGCTGCTGCTCATCGTCATGTTCGTCTTCCAGGCCGGGGTGGCGTGGCACGCCACCCACGTCGCCCAAGCCGCCGCGACCCGCGCCGCTAACCGCGCCGCCGCCTACCAATCAAGCGCCGCCGCCGGCCACGACACGGGCGGCCAAACCCTCGCCGCGATCGGCGACGGCGTGCTCAAGAACCCGTCGGTGTCGGTCACCCGCACCGCCACCGAGGTCCGCGTCGAGATCGTCGGGACCGCCGCCACCGTGGTCCCCGGCATCAATTGGACCGTCCGCGCCGTCGTGGTCCGGCCGGTGGAACGGTTCGTGCCCGACACAGCGACCGGAACCGAAGGGACGCCGTGATGCTGACACGAGTACGCGCGGAGCTGACCGGCCGGCTACGGCGCCTGACCGCCGCCGGTGACGCCGGGTCCAGCACCGCCGAGGCGGTGCTACTCACCCCGCTGCTCGTCGCCCTGCTGATGCTCGTCGTCCTGTGTGGACGGCTGGTGTCCGCGCAGCTCGACCTGCAGGCCGCCGCCAGCGCCGCGGCCCGGTCCGCCTCCATCACCCGCAGCGAACCAGTGGCCCGCGCCGAGGCCGACCGCACCGCCCGGGACACCCTCGCCGCCCGAGGCGTCACCTGCCAGCAGGTCACCGTCAACACCTCGACCGGCGGGCTACGCCCCGGTGGCGCGGTCACCGTGACCGTCGCCTGCACGGTGCCGCTAGCCGATCTCGCGCTGCTCGCGGTCCCCGGTTCCCGGACGGTGCAGGCAACGGCCACCTCGCCGATCGACGTGTGGAGAGCAAGTCAGGTTGGCCCCCAATGAGCCACCTGATCGCGGCGGCCACACGCTGGCTGCGCCAACGCACCGGCGGCGACGCCGGCCAGGTGACCCCGTTCGCGGTGCTCATGACCATCGCCCTGTTGGCGGTGGCCGGGCTGGTCCTCGACGCCGGGCTGGCGTTGTCGGAGAAGGTCCGCGCCCTGGACATCGCGCAGGCGGCGGCGCGGGCCGGTGCGCAGGAACTGGACCTGTACATGTACCGCACCAGCAACGTCGCCGAACTCGACCCGGACCGCGCCGCCTCGGCCGCACGGGCGTGGCTGACCTCGGCCCGCGTAGAAGGTGACGCCACAGCCACCGTCACGACCGTCACCGTGACGGTGCGGCGGACCAGTAACACGCAGCTGCTGCGAATCGTCGGGGTGCGGCAGCTGCACGTGTCGGCCATCGCCACGGCCACCGCTGTGCAGGGCGTCACCGGCCCGAACACCTGAGCTGAGCGTAAGGAGAGGAGTACCCGCGCCATGTTCCGCGCCGTCGCCTTCGTCGCCCGGCTGGTGCGCGCCCTGCTCGCGTTCGGCGTGTTGGCGGGCTTCACCGTCGGGGTGCCGTGGCTGCTGGTCGTCGCGGCGGGCTGGCCGCTGGATTGGATCGGCTGGCCGCAGCCGGGAGCGTTCCCCGGCCTGTCCGACCTGTACGGCGCAGTCACGAGCCCGTGGTCGGATCAGATGGTCTTTGGGCTGCTGGCCTCGATCGGCTGGGTGCTGTGGTTGCAGTTCCTGCGCGACACGACCGTCGAGATCATCGAGGCGTCCGCCGCTGTCTCGGCCGCCCGCCAGGGTCTGCCGCGCCCACCATTGGGGCGGCGTGGTCCAATCCAGTGGGTCGCCGCCGTCCTGGTGGGTGCGATCGTCGGCGCGGTGCTGTTCGACGCCGCCCGCGCGGTCACCAGCACCACCACCACGGGCGCGGCGGCTGCCGCTGACGCCGCCGCCCGCAACCCGGCCCTCGCCGTCGCCCCCGCTCCGCCGAAGGCGTTGCCCTCCGGGTACGTCATCACAAACGCCGGCCCACGGGCGGCCGTCACCGTGCCCGCCGACCCCATCACCCGCGTCGCCGTTGCCACGGATGCTGGCGACCCGGACGTGCCCGGGTGGGCGCGCGACGCCCCCGGCGGCATCCACCACGTGGAAAAGGGCGACAATCTGTGGGACATCGCCGACCGGAAGCTCGGCGACCCGTTCCGGTGGCGGGAGATCTACAAGCTCAACCGCGGACACGTGCAGGCCAACGGCCACGCCCTCACCGACCCCGACGAGATCCATGTGGGCTGGGTACTCGCGCTACCCGCCCGGCAGGACACACCCGCCCCGGCCGCACCCGCCCCGGCCGATCCACCGCCGAGCGACCCGGCGCCCGGCGGCTTCGGAGCTACCGAGCCGGCACCGGGCGGCGGCCCGAGCACCGCCCCGTCGACTCCGCCGTCCGCCCCACCGGCCAGCGCCACGCCGGCGCCCAGCGGATCGGCGTCGAGCCCATCCACGTCGGCCACGCCCACCATCGCCTCCTCGCCGGCCGCTACCGGCGACGCGGACGCCCAGCCGGACACCCACGACCCCGACCACGAGACCGGGATCACGCTGCCCGCGCAGGGATGGGTCAGTCTCGGCCTGGCCGCCGCCATCGCCGCCGTCGCCGCGATGCTGCGCCTTCAGCGGCGCCGCCGCGCCCGGCTGACCTTCCCCGTGCCGACCAGCACCGCACCGCAGCCGGCCCCGCTGCCGCCGTCCCTGGCCCGCGTCGACGCGATCGGCAGCGGCCACCTCGGCACTGATCCCGAGGACCGGCCCAGTGGACTGGCGGTGCCGGCCCCGGTCGGCGTCGACACCGACGGCGCCGAGGTGAGCCTGTTCGACCTTGCTGGTACCGGCCTCGCCCTGCACGGCAACGGCGCGATCCCGGCCGCCCGTGCTCTGCTCGCCGCCGCCCTGTCCACCGGCGCGGCCGACACGGTCGACGCCCGCCCGGTCGTGGTGACCACCGGCGACCTGCTGGCCCGGCTGCTGCCCGAAGGTGCTCCGGCCGTGGGTCTGGACCCGGACGGCACCGCCTACGACGGAGAGCGGCTCATCGTCCTGGCCGACACCGCCGCGGCCGTCACGCATGCCGAGGAGGAGATGATCGGCCGGCGGCGGCTGCTGGACACCTTCGACACCGACACCATCGCCGACCTGAACGCCCGCACCGACCACGCCGAGATGCAGCCGCCGTACGTGCTGCTGATCGAGGCCACCGGCCGGCACGCCGCCCGGCTCCGCGCGGTCGCCGCGCACCGCGCCGCCCTGGACCTGCACCCGGTCATCATCGGCGCCCTGGACGGCTTCCCCACGGTCGACGTCGACCCCGACGGCGCCGCCACGAGCGAGGAGCCGAGCCCAGTAGTGCGGCTGTCCACCCTCGGCGCGGCAGACCTCGCCGGTGTGCTCGGCATGCTCACCGACGCCCTGGCCCGCCCGGAGGCCGGCACCGACGTCGACGACCCGCCCGCCGAGCTGGCACCGGCCGCGGCCTCCACCGAGCCGGCCGAGCCGGTCCCCGTCCAGCGCGGTGATGGCTCCGCGCTGGTGCGGCTGCGGGTGCTCGGCCCGGTCACCGTCGCCACCGACACGGGACCGGTCGCGACCGGGATGCGCTCCGGTTCGTACACCGCGCTCGCGTTGCTCGCCGCGCACCCGGTCGGGCGGACCCTGGACCAGCTCGCCGCCGCCCTGCACCCCGACACTGACAAAGACATCGCGGTGAAACGGGTCCGCACCGACATCACCACCGCCCGGCGGGTGCTACGCGCGGCCACCGGCCACGACGAGCCGATGTTCGTCGTCTACGACCAGACCACCGGCCGGTACCGGCTCGACCCGGACACCGTGGCCGTGGACCTGTGGCAGATGCTCACCGCCGTCGAACACGCGAACAACGCCGACGACGACGCGGCGGCGCTCGCCGCGCTGCGGCAGGCGGCCGAGCTGTACGGCGGGGACTTCGCCGACGGCCACGACCACACTTGGGCGGTCGACTACGCCACCAGCTACCGGCACCAAATCCTGTCCGTGTACGCGCGCATCGCTGAAATCCTCGAGCCCGACCACCCGGACCAGGCCGTCGCCGCCCTGGAGCAGGCGGTCGAGCTGGACCCGGTCAACGAGGAGCTGTACCAGCGGATCATGCGCATCCACGGCCGCCAGCACCGGCCCGACGCCGTCCGGCGCGCCCTACGCCGCCTGGAAGAGCGCCTGGCCGACCTCGGAGACGCCGAACCGTCCCAGGCCACCCGCCGCGTTGCCGAACGCCAACTGCGGCCCGCCGCCCCGATCAGCGGAGCACGACCATGAACCAAGCCCGCCTGCGCTGCGGTAACCGGCTGCGGTTCCCGGGCAGCGTCGAACTGGACCACGCCGAGAGGAGGTGACCACCGTGTCCAAGACGCTGAGCGATGAAATCGAGCCGGCCGCCAGTACGCGGCCAGGTTGGTCACCAGCGCGGCTCGCGTACTGGTTCTACGCCGTAGCCGCGACCGGTGCGGTAATCGGCCAAACCTGGGTCGCGGTCATCCACGTGCCCTGGCCGCCCGGCGTGCCAGCGATAGCACGGATTGCGGCGGTGCTGCCCTTCGCGCTCTGCCTGGAACTGCTGGCCATGGCCCTATCCGCGATGGCCGACGAGCGGATGCGGCTCGGTGAACGGGCCTACGGATTCCGCACCTTCTCCACCCTCGTCGCCGCGGTCGCGGTCGGCATCCTGGTCGCCGGGCACTGGCCGCACCTGTACTGGTCGGCCGGGTTCGGCGTGCTGTCCGGCTCGGCATACGCGCTGTGGCTGCTGCACTCAGCCGCCCGCCGCCGGGACGCGCTGCGCGCGGCCGGGAAGCTGGCCGACACCGCACCGGACTACGGGCTGTGGCGGCGGCTGCGTCATCCGCTCTGGACCGCCCGAGCCGCGGAACTGGCTCGGGAAGGATGCCTCGACCCGGCCGGCGGGTGGCGGCCGTTGGGGTTGTTCGAGTCGTTGCGGGCCGCCGACCTGGCGATCCGCGCGCAGAAGCGACGCCCCGCCATCGCCCACGCCGTCGAGCAGGTGGTCCGCGCCGACCAGCGTGACCCGCGGATGGCCGAGATCGCAGTGCGCACCCTCGACCTGGACCGGCTCGCCGCAGAGCTCGCGGCCCGGGTGGACTACGGCGCGTGGGCCGACCGGCTGGCCCCAGCCATCACCGCACTGGCACCCGCACCGACCCCGCCACCATCGGGTGACCTGGCCGAGCTGACACCGGGCACCGGCGGTGACGCTTCGCCCGAGCCGGCCGCAGCACCCGAGCTCGAGATGGCATCCGCTCACGACGACCGCCGCGTGGCGGACCCAGAAACGGTGGCCGACCGTGACGACGTTCTCGACGCCGAACCCGACCAGAACAATGTAGGCGCCGACTACGACGACACCGACCCCGATGACGAGTACGACGACGTGGGACACGCGCGAGACCAGGGCGGGGAACTGGCCACGGACCTTGTGCCGCTACTGCCGGCTGCGCGCGCCGCCCGCGACGAGCTGGCCCGCGAAGGCCACACGGTCAGCCGGGACGCCCTCGCCCACCGGTTGCGCCGCAACGGCCACTCCATCCGTAACAACCGCGTGTCCGAGCTGCTGGCGGCGCTGCGGCAGGAGGCGCGCTCAGCCAACGGTTCCCGCCCCACCACACCGGTCTAGCGTTGTGACGCAGCCCTAACCAGCGCGCTTTTGAGGAGGCCGCCCGTGGACGAGTTGACGCTGCCGCCGGGTGCGGTGCGGGCGCCGCACCCGGCGCACTGCCCGCCCTGGTGCGTGGACTGCCGCCACTACGACACCGACCCACACCGTGCGCTGCTGCACCGAGGCCCGACCGAATCAGTTCCCGTGTACGACGAAGGGTGCGCGCTGGTCGCGGCGTCCGTGCGGACCGCGTTCTGGGACAAGGCACCGGGCTGGATCGGCACCGACCCAGCCGACCTGGAACGCCCCTACGTGGAGGTCACCATCCCCACCGACAGCGCCCTTCTGCTGAGCCTCAGCCCGGACCAGGCCCGCGCCTTCGCCGCCGCGCTGCTACGCGCCGCCGACACTACCGACAGGGCACACACCACCACTCCCCATTGACCGAACCGCCGGGCGCCTCGAACCCGGCCGGCGGTGTGCCGGCCGGGGCCGGCTTGATCGGCGCGCGGAGGTGGGCGTGGATAGGCGCGGGTGCCCGGAATCCCCCGGGCGTGACCCCGAACCGGCCCATGGAGGAACCCCAGATGACCGACCCCACAGCCGCGACCCGGCAGATCGAAATCAGTGACCAGGCGTACGACGTGCTAGCCCGCACCGCCGCCAGCCGAGACACCGACATCAACGGCGCCCTGCTCTACCTGCTTGAGGTCCCGCCGGTTTCGGCGGCACCAGCAGACGGCGACGAGGACGACGACTAACTCCACACGGAATGGGGTGCGGCGCCGCCGGTCCGACCTGGCCGGCGGCGCCCTTGTGCGCGTCCTACCGCGCCGGTTCGCTGTCACCAGGCCCGCTGTTCGCGCCCGCGAGGTTCTCGAACAGCGCGTCCGGGAACCATCGTCGCCAGTGGGGTTTGGCCTGGCAGGCCGCCTGCACGGTCTGGAGGATCGGCTCGATGGCGCGGTCGTTGTCGGCGCTCCATGCCGCGGCCTCGCTGAGCCGGATGGTGCCGCTGGTCACGCCGCGCTTGATGGAATTCTGATCGGCCGTCTGACCGGTGATAGCGAGCCGGAGCACCGTCGCCCAGATCGACGGGTGCGCAGATACCTCGATGACCGCCTGGTTCGGGTCGTCGGTGGTGACAAGGCTGAGGGCTTCGCGGAGCCCGTCGAGGTAACGCTGCTGCTTGGCGATCTCGGACCGCCGAGCGGCCATCCGCCGCGCGCTGGCGTCCTCGGCCGCTTGACTTCTCAGGGCGGCGAGTTGTCGCTCGACGGTGGTGATCTGCTCGTGCAGCCGGGTCAGGTCGGCCATGCTACTGCCCGCCCGTTTCGGCCTGTGCGCCGATGAGCACGGCCACGAGGCGGGCCGCCGGCCGGTCATGCGATGTTCCGGCCGCGTCGATGTGGGCAAAGCCTTCCAGGCGCCGCCCGGACTCCATGCCGAACACGCTCGCCCGCGCCGCCCGGCCGGCGACGAAGGCATGCACGTCGATGCACAAGTGCTGGCCGTCGCTGTCGGCGCCGACGTTCATGAACTGCACGATGGCCGTCTTGTCGCCGGCCTTGACCAGAATCGTGGGCCACTGCGCGTGTTCGGGGTCGGCCTCGAACACGGGCAGCGGCTTATCCGGGTTGCCGTACTTGGCGATGAACTCTTCCAGCGTCTCCACGGCCATCTTCTGCTCCCTCTGGTGAAACGTTGGCGCGCCGACATCAGGGCACGCTCTACTGTGGATGGCGGCAACGGCTATTCGTCGTGCGTGGGTTGGCCCTCGTCGGTGATTGGGATCGTTGTCGGCCACATCGCTCAGGTGCACGATCGGCGGTTCGTCGTGCAGTCGTTGCCAGCCGAAGTCGGCGCAGGCGTAGAAGCGTCCGTCGATGCAGGCGACATCGCCCATGGACAGTGACCGGTTGCCGCGTGCCCGGTACTGCGTGGCTCGCCGGTCGGGCTCGCCGAAGTGCGGGTCATCTCCAACGTTGAGCAGCCGGTAGAGCTGCTCACAGGCGTCCAAGTCGTCGCACTCCGGCAGCTCGGTCGAGAAGACAAGCGTGACCGGATGCCCCGCCTGGTAGCCGTCGAGAAACGCGAGATGACGGCCGGCGTCGTCGACCGCAACGTTGTGGTACACCCGTGCCTTCATCGCGTGGTCAGTCCTTCCGGTCCGTGCGGCTGGACGCCGTGGCTGGCTGGTAGGCGGTGAGCAGGCCGGTCAGGGCTTGTTTGTCGCGGACGAGCGGCGCAAGTCTCTTGGCTTGCAGGAGCAGGTTCGCGACAACCAGGAGGCCGTCCGGCCGGGGTAGGTAGAAGTCCAGGTGTGCGCGAAGCCATACCGTGACCTCGGTCCAGGAGTAGAACTTGGTGTCCCGGCCCGGGTTGACCGGCGGCGGGAAGCCTCCCGGTCCTTGCTGGCCGGTCGACCATTGGCGGACCATCTCCCGGGACCGGCCGATCCGGTCGCCGATGTCAGCGAGGGTGACCCAGTCATCGGCGCACACGCGGGCCGGGTAGAGGTCGAACGCCTCTAGGTCGCCGATGGCCGACACCACGGCGGCACTCAGGTTCGAGCTGCGGCGCCGTACCGTGACCTGCTGCTGGTAGGGGCGGACGTCGAGATCCGGATGAGTGTCCCCCACGGAGGCGGCCTGTGACCGGTCCGGTGGACGGTCGAGGATCAGTCCGAAGCGGTGCACCTGCGCGGCTTCCTCCCGGGCGGTCACGGCAGACCCTCGACAGGCCGACACCGCAAGGCCAGGGCATCCTGTCCGAGCCGGTTGGCGAAGAGTTCGAGCAGGCGTGCCACTGTGGACATTCCTTCCCGGACGCGGTTGTGGTGCACCGGTTTCGGCGCCCCAAGAATTGCCGGACAACGGTGGGCGGCCGTCGTAAACATTGGCGCCTACCTCGACGGTTGGATCAAGCCGATCCTGATAGTTCCGTCGAGTCTTCTGCGGCGAAATGTGGCCCGCCGCAGGCGCCACCTACTACCGGGCCGGGCTATTCGCGCATGCGACCCCACCGTGCCGTTAGGCGTACGTGCGACGCGTGCGGGCCGGCCGTTGCGATTCGCCGGACGATGGCCTGTTGCGTGTTCGTCTAGCGGCCACCCGCGACGAGGCGGGCCTGTACCAGGAGCCGTTGCGCGGTGCGTTCGCCGACGCGCAGCCGCCGGGCGAGTTCGACGCCGAGGCCGCGTGGGTTCTGCTCGCCGGTGCCGGCCTCGGTCAGCAGCTCGACGGCAACCTGGAGGCGTGGGTCGTCGGCGTAGGGGTGAGGCTTGCGGGCGCCGGTGGTGCCGGGGGTGCGGCCGGTGGACTGCCGGCCGGTGCGGGCGTCCGCGACCGCCCAGACGGTGCGCCGGTACCAGTAGCGGCGGACCCGCCCGTCCGGCAGCTTTTCGGTGCGGTCTGGCTGGTAGTAGAGCGTGTCGGGCAGGTTGCGGTACGAGCCGTAGCCGAGAATCCGCGCCGCCTCGCCGGAGCCGACGAGGTCGTCCGGGAGGCCGCGGCGGTCCACCTTCGTCAGGTCGGCCCGTTTCGCCGCCAGGTGCGCGGCGTGAAAGCGGTCGATGTCGTCGAGCCAGAACCACTCGCCGCCGTCGTCGGTGAACCCGGCGGGGAATCCGAAGTGGCTGCGGTGGCGGTGCCAGTGGTTGACCGTGGTGTACGCCGCGCCGGTGTGCGCGGCGACCCCGGCGCGGTCCAGCGCGGTACGTCCCTTGATCACACGTGTCGCCACGAGACCATCCTCTCCGACGAAGCCACCGCCGTCGGGATGCCGATCCTGGACACCGCGTCGAGCCGCGCCTCGCCGGCGAGAGCGGCGAGGAACCTCGGGGCGCCGCGCCGTAGGATCGGCGGCACGCCCGATCCGGGTAGAGGCGGCCGTGTGGTCCGCGCGTTGGCCCGGCTCGGGCGAGGTGGCCGGCGGGGCTTGCGCGCACCCTCGGGTGTGCCCACCGGCCACCGACCCTGCCTGGGCTATACGTGCGGGCGTAGCAGCCGCCACGCCACGGCGGCCATCCGGTCGATGCGCAGCGCGGCGAGCTTCGCCCGGCTAACCGGTTTCAACGCGTCGTAGACGGTCAGGATCGCGGCGGCGGTGGTGGCGTCCACCACCACACCGTCGATCTTGCGGAACGCGCCCCGCTTCGCTTCGCGCAGCAGCTCGATAACCCGAGGATCACCAGCGGTCGCATCATCCGGCAGGGCCTCGATCCACGCCAGCTCCGGGCAGTCCGGGCAGGTGACCAAATGCGGGTCCTCGGTGACGCGGGTCAGCGGGCCATCGTCGGCGCCGCACACTGCGCCGTGATGGTGCACCGCCTTCGCGTGCGTAAACGCCCGCTGCCGGTGCTGGTGCCGTTGTGGCGCGGTCATGGCGTGCCGTCCGGCGACTGAGGCCATACGCCGAGCGGGTGGCCGGGCTCGATCCGGCCCCGTCCGGGGGCGAGGGTGTCGAACACGGCCTTGTAGGTGTGGTGCAGCTGCCCGCGGACCCGTACGAGGCGGTTGCCTCGGGTGAGCTTGGCTGGCATCGCGTCGACCACCCGGCTGATCAGCCCGTACAGGTCCCGGGCCTCGATCAGCTCTGCGCAGCCGTTACAGGCTGACCACTGCTCGCCCCACGCCTGGGTGATGGCGTGTTCGGTCTCGGTGCGCCGGGTCCGGGCCGCGTGGTGCCGGTCGCGGTAGTCGGCGGCATCGACCACCCGCCGGGTGACTGTGTGGACGTCGGTGTGTTGGTCAGCGCACCGGTAGATCCACGCCGCGTCCGGCGTCGAGCAGAAGTCACACTCGATCAGCGGATCGGTGATCTCGGTGACCGGTGCCGGGTCGGGACGGTGGTCGACGGTTTCGCCGCGTACCTCGACCGCGTGCACGTATGTGACGCCGGTCGGGCCGGTGCGGGTGTTGACCGCGCGGCGGCAGCGCCGGCAGTACATCACCGGCGGGGTCTCGGCCGGGTTTGGGCTGGTGTTCATGGCTGGCCCCGGTCTGCGGGGGCGTCGGTTGCCGGATTGTCGACCGCGTCCAGGTCGAGTTCGGCGTCGAGCCGGTCGCGGGCGATGTCCAGGATGGTCATCGCGAGGCAGACGATGTCGGTGCTCAATGCCTCGTCGTAGTCGTTGGCGATCCGGCAGGCGTCGCGCAGCGACCGGCAAACGCTGGTCAAGGCGGTCACGAGGGCGGTGTGGTCGTCCTCGCGGGTGCACCCGGTGATCTGGTCGGTGGTGTAGCTGCGCTCGTCGCCGGTCGGGAACCGCAGCCGCAGCCGCCGGATGTAGGTCGAGTGCGGCGCGTAGGTGATGTCGGTGACGGTGCCGAGGCGGTACTCCACGGCATCGCGGGGCTCGCGCACCCGCGCGGTGTCGTTCAGGTCCATTGTGGACTCCATTTCGGTCAACAGGTGGTGGGCCGGTTCTTGATGCATCCGGCGAGGTGTGTCACGTCAGGTCCTCGAAGGTGATCGCGGCTGTTTCGGCTGCGCCGTTGGCGGCGGTGTGCTCGTGGGTGTGGGCGTCGCAGAGCAGGACGACCTCGACCCAGGGCGCACGCGACGCCGAATCGGCATCGCCGGAGTCGGCGTCGGGTAGCAGGCATATGCCGTGGCAGCCGCACGCGGTGCCGTCGTGCCGGATGGTCAGCCGCGCCACCGGCGGCTCGGTGCACGGGCCGGCGTCCCGCTCGGGCACGAACTCCGCGTTGAAGGTGGGGATGGTGATGCGGCAGGTGCAGGTCGCGTCCTCGGGCGGGGGCGGGGTGTGCAGCACCCGGTCGGCTCGGCGGCGCCCGTACACCCGGGTATAGGCGACGCTGCCCCTCTCGACTCCGTGTTCCGGGTTGGGGTTGTGGCGGCGTTCGCCGAGCAGGTCCAGCGGTGGCACGGTCAGCGCCCGCCAGCCGGCGTGCAGCACCGGATACCAGGCGCCGCCGATGTGGGCGAAGTCCCCGACGCGGAAGTGCTGGTGTGTCCATGGCTGGTAGCTGCCGGTGGAGGCAACGATGGCCAGGTGGTCCCGCCGGCGGTCGATCTCGTCGCCGAGTCGGCTGATCGCCGCGTCCAGGTAGCGCAGCTGGGCTGGATTGCCTGGGACCTCGGCGCGGCGGCGGCGTAGCCGTGCTCGTCTGACGGCCAACTCCCGCAGGTGGCGAGTGAGCATGCGTGCGGGCTCGTCGGCGGTCATGAGGCACCTGCATCCGCGTCGGTCGCCGTCTGCGGTGCGGTGGTGGACTGGAAGTGGTCGAGGCGGCGCAGCAGTTCCTGCACCCGGTGCAGCTCGTCGCGGAACCGGACGGCGATCGCTTTGTAGCCGGCCGGTGTGGGCTCGATGTTCAGGTGCCCCGGGCTCGGCTGCTCGCCGGTCGCCGGGTGTTGTGCGCCGGCCGCGGCTTCGGTGATCGCGTCCTGCCAGCGCTCGGCGACAAGGCCGAGGCAGTGGCGCAGGAATCCGGCCTCGTCGACGGACAGCCACACCGGCACACGGTCGGGTTCGGAGGTGTATTCGGAGATGGTCAGCGAGTAGGTGCCGTTTATCAGCCAGCGGTGTTGCTCGGTGGCGTAGACGGTGAACCGGGTACCGGTGCTCTGTACGCGGAACACGAACGCGAAGGCCGGGATCAGGTCGGCGTAGTAGGTGGCCGCGCAGACGGCGGCGATTGGCTCGTCGGGGTGCGGCGGGCGAGGAAGCATCAGGGGTTCTCCTTCCCGAGGCGGGCGTCGGCCGCGGTGATATCGGGCTCGTCGTCCCACGGGCGCAACAGGGCGTTGAGTGGCGTGGCGAGTGCCTCGGTCACCACCTGGACCGGTATGACGCTTTGTCCGGTGGCGTGCTGCCGGTCGCACACGTGCAGCACGGCCGAGAGGGCCTCGGCCAGCGCGGCGGTGGGTGTGCCGGACGGGTACTCGGCCGCGATGGCGGCGAGCATGGTCTCGGTGCAGGTGACGGGCACGATGCGGAACCGCACGTCGACAGGCAGCTTCACGACCACTTCCCGGCGGTCGCGGGTGGCGAGCACGACGGTGCCGGCCTCCGGGTTGCCGCCGAGCTGGATGACGTACACCCGGCTGAAGCGGGTCAGCGCCGGGGTGACGGTGCGGTGCGGGTAGCCGTGTTCCCGCGCGGTTTTCAGCATGGCCGCGCGGCCCTCGATACCAACGAGGACGAGTTCGGGGAGGTGGACGCCGGTCAGGTCAAGCCGGGGGTACGGGCGTGGACCGCGCCAGCCTCGCGGAAGGCTACGCATCCCCGATCCCCCTTCCACGGCCGGTGGACTTTGCGCCGGTCGGGTCCTCGCCCGCGGGCTGCTCGTCGGTGGGCTCGGTGGTGGCCTGTTCGGTGTCGAGGTGGGACGGGAGCGCGGCGAGGGTGCGGGTGAGAGTGCCGCCGATCCGGTCGTCCATAAGGGCCGCGCAGGCGATCAGCGCAGCGCCGGTTTCCAGGGCCTGCGCCGGTGTGTAGCGCACCCGCACCGTGCGGGCGCCGTCGGTGGTGGTGGCGCGGACCTCGATCCGGCCGCGCTGCGTGGTGGCGACTGGTAGCTCGTCGTCGGGTACCGCGCGCACGGTGCCGCGCAGTGTCTCGCGCCGCGCGGCGCGTAGTTCCTCGCGCCGACTGCTGGCCAGCTTCGTCCACCTCGCGACGGTCGCGCCGTGCGCCGCACGGTCGTTGTCGTTGGTGGCCGTGGAGCCGAGGGCGTGGAAGCGGTCGGCGTTGCCGGTCGCCTGGGCGAACTCGGCGGCGAGGGTGAACAGCTCTTCTGGAGTCATACTGGTGCTCCGATTCGGTTGAGGGGTGGCCGGTGGATCGGCGGGGCCGGCCGGGGCGAAGGTGGTTGGTGCGGCCGTGGTGAACGGCGGCGCTTCCTTCAGTGCCGGGAGGCCGGCGTCGAGTTTCTGGCCGATGCGGTCGAGGCTGATCGCCCCGTAGGCGGTCAGGTGCGCGCCCAGGGCGAGGGCCTGCGCGCCGGACAGCAGCACGACGAGGGGGCGGGCCGAGGTGTCGTGGGCGTGCAGCTCGACGTGGCCGTTGCCCAGCGCCCGGACCGGCATGAACCGCTCGATGGGCGCCGCGTCGGGCAGTGCCGCGCGGATGGCCTCGACCAACGCCGGCCACCGCTCGTTGACCTGGGCGTCCCAGTGTGCGGTGCGGGCGGCCTGGGTGGCGTGTTCGGCGTCGCTGGCCGCGTGTGCGGCCAGGGCGCGGGCGACCTCGGCCCGTGCGTAGAGGGCGGACACCTCGTTGGCCAGCGCGAGCACGGCATCGGCGGTGAGCGCCGGTGCCCACACCGGCACGACGGCCGCCACCGTGGCCGGCTCGGTGGCCGGTTCGGTTGGCGGTGCGGCGGTCGGGATTGCGGCGGTTCCGGCGGCGGGGTGGCCCCCGGCGCCGGGGCCGGGCGCCGGGTTGACGCGCCGGCCCTCGTGCCGGGCCATCTCAGACCGCCAGCAGCTCGAACGCGCGGGCCTTGATGTCCGCGCCGGCACCGGTCAGCGCCCGCGTCGCCCGCACGGTGTCGGTCTTGGCGGGGGCGAAGTGGTCGAGGTACTCGGTGATGGCCTGGTATCCGGCCCACCGGGTGCCCTTGATCGCCTTCTGCGTGTCCGCGTCCCGGATCAGGTACCGCAACGTGGCGGTGCGCTGCTTGGCGTTGTTCTTCGCCGTGTCCGAGGCGTCGTCGGCCAGGGGCCACAGCTCGGCGACGATCTTCTCGAACTCGCCCATGGTCAACGCCTCGTTGATCATCTTCTCGGCTTCGGTCTCGAAGTCGGCGAACGCCCGCCACATCAGCCCGAGCGCCTGCCGCGCCTCGGCGATCTTGCTGGTGACGTTGGAGGTGTGCCGGAACGTGTACGAGCCGCGCGATTGCTGGTAGGCCATCCGCTGCGTGTTCCGGCAGACGATCCGCACCGGGGTCGCATCCAGGCGCAGCGAGGCCGTCCCGTCGTGGCTCGTGGTCGCGGCCAGATACAGGTCCATGTCGTCGATGCCAGCAATCTGCATCGCGGTGGGCAGCTTCATGGTCACGAACACCGAGCGGCCTTTGCGCATCGAGCCCGCGGTCTCGAAATGCGCGCCAGACTCGTCGACCAGGAGGTTGAGGGTTTCGGCGACCTGCTCGTTCTGGACCACGCTGTAGTCCTCGCCGACCACGCCGAGGTACTCGGTGGCGCCGGTGACCGGGTTCGTGCGAACGGTCATGTACTTGTCGGGGCAGTCGACCTTCGTCACACCCCGCTCGGTGATCTCGATGCCCTGGATGGCGATCTTGCGGACCTCCCAGCCGCCGAGCCACGCCGTTTCCATGACCTCCTGCGCGGTCATGCACGAGTCGGTGACCGTGCCGAGCTGATGCCACGCCGAGAGCCGTGCGGAGGCGAAGGCGGTTTGGCCGTTGGCGAAGGTTTCCAGTTCGTGTGCCACGATGCCGGTCCTTTCCGGGATGTGTGGTGTTTCCGTTGGGCGGCGGGCCGGTGGCTTGCGACCCCCGGGCGCGCCGTCACTGACAATGTTTCCTACCTCCATCGGTCCATCAAGCCGACCGCGATGAGTCGATGAAGGTTTCTGCGGCGAATTTGACGCCTGCCGCCGGGTGTGCCCTACCGGGTGTCCGGCGTGGGCTGTAGGCGCCCGTCCGGGCCGTACACGTACGCGCGCACCGTTTTGAACGGGGCCGGTAGGTACACGGTGAACCCGTGTTCGGGGATGAACACGGTCCGGTAGGTGCGGGTGATCCCCAACGTCCAGCCGGCCGGTTTGTCACCGTGCGAGCCGGGCGGCATGATGCCCGCCCCGGGCCGGTCACTGCGAGCGCGGCGGTGCCGCTCGATCGCGAGGTGCGGACACAACGTAAGTGCGGCGGCGGTCATGCACTCCGGGTGCCCTGGCGGATCGGTGAACCGCAGCAACTCGACCGCACGGGGCGTGCCGACGAAGGCGACCCAATAGCCCATCGGCCCACCGCACAGTGAGCACCGTCGATCGAGGGCTAGTTGGGTGGAGACAGTGGTGTTGATCGTGGTGAAGTCCACATGCGACCCGCCACCGGTCGCGTCGGGGTGCTCGTTGACCGGCGGAATCGGTAGGCCACGCCGCGCGTCACGGGGACGCGCGGCCAGCATCGGCGGAAGGTCCGGTCCGTTCGGGGCGGGGCCGGTCGCGTCGGGGCCGGTCACGACGCGCCACCCGCGCGGCCGGACCGGGCATCGGTGACGGTGATGTGCGGTTGCTCGGTGCGCAACACGGCGCGCGCCTGTTCCCATTGCGTCGAGGTCACCCGCAGCGTGACCGGTTCGAGATTCGCCCCGGTCATCGTCACGGCCATGATGCCGGCCGCGTCCGGGTTGTCGAACACGGCCACCATGTCACCACCGGCCACCAGGTACACCTCGCCGTTGTCGGGCGGCGGTCCACCGACCGGGCGCCGCACGGTGCGACGGGCCACAGCACGGCGGGTACGGGCGACCCGCGACCGGTGGCGGGCCGACCGGGACGCGCGGGCTGGGTGTAGCGCGGTCAGCACGCACCCGCGCCGCGCGGGCCGGTAGCCGCCCGCCCCGACGACCGGGCACAGCGGCTCACCGTCCACATGCGACCACGGCGGGCGCGGCCCGTTCGCCGGTGTCCATTGGTGCGGCGGGTAGGGGCGGGCCGGTTCGTGGCACACCGGGCACACGCACCGCCCGACCACCGTCCGCCGGAAAGCAACGATCTTCACGGTTGGTCTCCGTTCATCGAGTGCGCAAACAAGGGCAGGCACCGGATCGGTCCGACCCCGCGCGGGCCGGACCGATCCCCGGGGTGGTGCTACGCGGCGTGCGCCTCGTCGGCGGTGGCCTCGTCGGTGGCGTCGGCAGTGGCCTCGTCGTCCGTGGCCTCGTCGTCGGTGGTCGCGGGGCGGTGGCTGGTCATGTGCGCCAGCACCTCGGCCGACGGCGGCGGGGCGTTGTCGGCGAGGGTGAACTTGCGCGGTGCCTCGCTGGTCAGCACCAGCACCCCGCGTCCGGTCAGCTTGTCCATCGCGTTGCCGCACGCGCCCGAGCTACGCCCGCCCAACTCACGCCCGACCGTGACCGGGGTCAGTTCGTGGCCGGGGCCGAGGTCGCGGATGAACGCCTCTACCAGGCGCTCCAGTTCACCCTTGGCCAGCTTCACCGACCCGTCGGTGTTGATCTCACCGGTGGCCCGTCCGGTCCCGCCCGCCCGGCGGCCGGTGGCCGAGGGGCGCCGGATGCGGCGGGTGTGCCCGCACGTCGGGCACGTCGTGTGCGTCGGGGCGTTCGCGGGATCCACGGTGGCGAGGTCGCCGTCGCCACGCACCCACAACTCGATCCCGTCGTCACCGACCGGCAGCCGCTTTGCCGCACCGGCGACCTCCATCGCGGCGAGGATCGTGTCCCCGGTCGCCGGGGCCAGACCGCTCTCGGCAACGGCGACATTCGCGTCTACCCCGTCCGGGTGGTCACCCAGCACACCGGCCATGATCAGGACCTTCAGGTCCGGCTGACGCGGCGCGGCGGGCACGGGTCCCTCGTCCGGCGTGGCGGTGGCGTCGTCGGCCACGGGCGTCTCGTCCGGGGTCGCGGTGGCGTCGTCCCCCACGGGCGCCTCGTCCGGCGTGGCGGTGGCGTCGTCCGCCACGGGCGCCTCGTCCGCCGTGGCCGCCGCATCACCGGTCACGGGGTGCCAGATGTCGGCGCCCCTGCGGTTGCCGTTGGCGGGGCCGGGGGTGCGGGTGGCGGTGCCGGCGTTCGCCATCGCGGCGAGGGCTTTGGCGGCGGTGGACTGGCCCACCCCGGCCTCGGTGGCGAGGTCGCGGACGGTGATGCCGTCGGGGTGGTTGGCGAGGGTCCGGGCGACAGTTTCGGTGGTGGTGGTGTTTTCGGACATGGCGATTGAACCTCCGTACACATAGGGGTCGGCATTGGCGATTCCGCGTGCGCGTGGTGCGCTTTTGTTTGGCGGTTCGCCGGGGCGGTTTTTGTTGCCCACGTCCATGGACGCTCGATGCCGGGTGGTTGTCAACCCCGATGCGCAAGACTCTTTCGCCGTTTTCACGGCCGCATGGTTTCGTCTCCATCCTTTCGGCGGAAAGTCGCACCAGAACGCCATTTGACGGGCCTGTATTCATCGCTGCCGGCCGTTGCGTTGTCTCTGGTAGGGCTTTGCATAGGCTCGCCGTTGCGGGGCCGTGGGGCCGGTTTGCGCGGTGGCCGGTTAACGCGTGCCGCGCGTCCGCCCGGTGGCCGGTCGGACGCGCGGCATGGTGACGGTTCGGTTTATCGCGCTATCTGTGATTGTGTGAAGAATCACTTCACCGGTTTACAGCGGGGCGCCTTTTGATTGCATGAATGGAACGGGGTTTACCGCATTCGCCTCGGTGGCTGGATAGCCTTCATGGATCTCGTAGTGCAAATGTGGGCCGGACGAATTCCCGGAGCTTCCGACGTTGCCGATCGGCTGTCCGGCCATCACGGTCTGACCGACCCTCACGGCCGGTTGCCGGACCATGTGGCAATACCGGGATGTGATGTCCCCGGCGTGCCGGATGTCGGTGTACCAGCCACACCCGCCCGTGGTCGGGCTTCCATCCACGTCACACGGCATCGGAGCGCCGGTCGGTTCCCACGAGTTATCGCCGATGTTGCACCGCACCCGCACGACCAACCCGCCGGAGGCGGCCCGGATCACGGTTCCCTTGGGGGCCATGATGTCGACCCCGTCGTGGTCGGGCCGATCCGGTGTGCGGAACCCGGAGCCCACGGGGCCCGCGACCGGCCGTGTCCACCCCGAGGCGCTGACAGCCGCACTGTCGCAGTCGGGCAGGGTGCCTCCGGTGTACGCGGCGACAATCTCGGTAGCCCGCGCCTCGTGCTTGGCGTAGGCGTCCGGGTACGCCGACCGTTGCACCGCCTGTGCCGCTTCGGTCAGCGGTAGCCGTTCCCACCCGGGCACCGTCAGGAGGCGCTCATAGAACTTTCCGGCCGCGTACTCGGGATTCATGATCTGTTCCGGGGTGCCCCATCCCTGCGACGGCCGCTGTTGGAACAGCCCTAACGAGTCCCGGTCCCCACCCCGAATGTTGACCAGCCCGGATTCCTGGAGCGCGGTCGCTACCGCGATCACCCACCCGCGCACCGGTACCCGCATCCGCTCACCGGTCGCCACGATCACCGAGGCGTTACCGGCCTGCTCAGCCGACAACCCGGCCGGGGTGGCACCCGGCGCGGTGACCGCACCGAGGCACCCGGCACCGCCCCCACCGCCGAACACCGACGAGACCACCCCGGCGGCGGCACCGGCCAGCAGCACCAGCGCCACGGCCGCGCCGACCGCGACCCACAGCGCTACCCGTCCCACGGCGCGCCACCATCGGCCACCGGTGCGCCGAGGTCGGCCAGGCTCACCCGCCCCGGCCGGCCGACGAGGCGCCACACGGCACCGGCCGGACCGGCCGCCGCATCGGCGGCGGTAGCCACAGTCACCCCGTCCGGCATCCCGGTCCGGGACAGGTGCGCGTGCAGGTTGGCCTCCCGGGCGGTGCTGGTGAGCCAGAACAGCACCGGGTAGGCGCGGCGGGGCGGTAGTGCGGCGTAGCCGGTCAGCTTGCCCGCGACCCGCCGTAGCGGTTCGGTGCCGAGGTCGACCTCGACCCAGAACGGCGCCACCCGCCCGTTGTCGGACCAGACGCCGTGTCCGTCCGGGCGGACCAGGTTGCCGCACGCCTCCCGGCAGCGTGTCTCGTTCCACCATCGGGCGAGGCGTGTGTCGGGGTGCGTGCGGGCGTGCGCGGTCAGCGCGACGAAGAACCCGTTCACGGTCACCCGGTGCGCCAGCGTTGGGGACATCGCGAGCCGGGCGGTGGCGTCGCGCACGGCGGCCGGACGCGGTAGCGCCTGCCCCTTGCCGGCCGCGACGATGGCCGCGCCGACCGGGCCGAGGGTCCACCGCCAGGCTTGCGACCCGGGCCGCTGGTAGTGCCGGAACCGGTCGAGGATGTCCCGGGCGTGCAGGGTGTTGAGCCGGTTGCGGGCACGGCCGACCGAGCCGAAGGCCAGGTCCACCAGCTGGTCGGTGGTGAACGTGGCGTGTTGGTCGAGCAGGTTCAGGATGAGCCGGTCGCGTGGGGTGAGCCGGGCGAGCTCGGCGGCCACGACGGACGCCGTCAGGCGAGAGCCGCCAGGTGTGCTGGTAGGAGGGATATCTCTTATCAGTCGGTTCCGGTCCACCAGTCCTCCTCATCGGCGTCGACGTGCGCGGATGGCGTGTTCAAGGGGGCGTGTTCAGCCGAGCCGTCCGGCTCGTTGGAAAACTCGTTGGATTGCTCGTTAGAGTTCTCGTTAGACCACTCGCCATTGGTGGCGAAGGTGTTGCGGCCCACCAGGTCCGCCACCGGTGCACTGTGCGGAGCGAGAGACTCGGTGGTAGCCGCGGCGGTCGCGGATTCGCCGAGCAGCCGCCGGCGATCCTTGACCGAGAGCCCGGTGTGCTCGCGGGCCGCCCGGCGCAACTCGCCGACCCGGCCGGGTTCGGCCGGGGGTGGTGGTTCGGTGTCTGCGGTGACCGGCGGCACGATCCGCCCGTTCGCGACGGGCCGTAGGACGACCTCGTAGCCGTCGAGGCGGATCAGGTCCCCGTCGTCCAGGTAGGGCCGTAGGTGGCGGGCTTGGTCGATGGCGTCGCGTGGGGCGAGGGCGAAGTAGACCTTGTTGCGGGCGTTGGCGTCGATCGCCTCGGCCATCTCCCCGGACAGCTGCCCGAGGTACTGATGCGCCAGCACGAACGAGGTGTGCAGCCCGCGGGCCTCGGCGAGGGCGTCATCGATCCCGATCGGCAAATGGAGGAAATTGTGTGTTTCGTCCAGATAGATCGCGGCGTCCGGGCGCTGGTCCTCGGGGATGCGGGCGCGGGCGGTGGTGGCCTGCCACAATCCCGCCAGCAGCAGCGAACCGACCAGGCGGGTGCCGTCCTCGCCGATGACGCCCTTCGGTAGCCGGCACAACATGACACCGCCGTCGAGGATGTCGGCGAACGAGAAGGTGGTCGCCGGTACCCCGAACAGTGACATGGCCAGGGGATGCGCGAGGACCAGCCGCAGCCGGGACAGCAGCGGCGCGACCAGGCCGGAGCGTTGGGCGGCGGGCAGCTCGTTGAACCCGTCCCAGAATTCGCCGAGGGTGTTGCCCTCCCACGCGTTCAGCGATCTGGTGACGGCGTTGACCCGGGCCGCCCGCCACGCCGCATCCGAGAGCAGTCGGGGTAGTTGGGCGAGGGTCGCGCCGTCAAGGTGGGCGAGGGTGAGTAGGCCGTGGTAGCAGATGTCGGCGGTGCGATGGCCCCACCACCGGGACCACACCTTCGCCATCACGGCTGTGAGGTTGGCGGCCACGTCGTGCGCGCTGCCGCCGTGCACGCTCGGGTCGAGCAGGTTGATCGCCGGTGGCGCCGCCTGTTCGTCCGGGTCGATCAGAACGAGGCGGTCCCCGCACTCAGCCGGCAGGCGCGCGAGCAGGTCACGGATCAGGTCACCCTTGGCCGGGTCGAACGCCGCCACGCCGCGCCCGGCCGCAACGTCGTCAAGGATCATCCGCAGCAGCAGGGTGGTCTTGCCGGTACCGGTCGGCCCGAGTACGTGAAGGTGGTAGCGGCAGTCGGTCAGGGAGATCCCGACCCGAACGCGGGGGCCGGCGTTGGCGGCGCCGATCACCTTGCCGCCGATGCCGTACCGCTGATCGAGCGGCACCAGGTTCAACCTGCGCACCTCCGGCCGACCCGCCGGACGGCCCTCCGGGCGGGAGCTGGCTCGTCCTGCGTCGTGGCTGATGTCGTTCACCGGGTGCCCCAAACGGTCGCCGCCCCACCAGCCCTGCGACCGTCCACTTCAGACGGCGCTGACGCACTACGGCGGCTGTTGACCTCCCCGCTGGAGGCGCGGAAGGTGTCGCGGGTGGGGATGCGGCGGCGGGAGGCGGCGCCGGGCAGGCCGTAGGCGGCCGGTTCGGCGGGCAGCCCGGCCAGGGCGGCGGCCTCGGTCACGGAGGCGAGACTCATCCGGTTGGCCGGCACCCACCGCTCGGCTGCCGCGATCTGGCCGCGGTGCAGGCGTCGGCGGGTGAAGTGGGCCGACAGCAGCCCGAACCCGGAGGTGATATCCGCGGCTGCCGCCTGGGCGGCGGCCTTGGTCGGGCCGGCGGCGATGGCGTGGACGGCGAGGAGCAGGTGCGGTGCGTCCGCATGCTTGGCTCGCGCTTGGCGGACCAGCTCGGTGGTGTACGGGTCGCTGGCCCTGCCGGGCGAGGACTTGCGGCTGGCCGGACCTGGCGTGATCAGGTCGAGCACGGCAAGGATCCCGGCACGCAGTGCCTGCGCGAGCAGGCCGGCGGCGCGGGCCCCACCTCGGGTGCGGGGGGCCCGGTCCGGGTTGGTCATCGCCCGCCGGAGTGCCCGTAGCCGGTGGGCTGGTGCGCGGCTGATGTGGACCTGCAACAGTCCGCCGCCGGTGCGCCCGGCCGAGGCGAGCCCGTCATAAACGGCCCGCAGCCGGTCGTCCTCCGGGGTGCCAGCATCCACGCCTCGCCGGACCGGCGGGGCGGCGTTGTCCACGAGGGGCAGCCATTCCGGCTGCGTCGGAACCAGCCGCAGCGCCGCGATCTGCCCGCCCGTGGGCGCGTGGGGTGGGGTGGTCTGTTCGGCGCGCACGCCGGGCCAGCCGCGTTGCAGCAGCCGCAGCACGGCGGTCGGGTTAATCCCGGGTGGCAGCCACAGCCCGGCGCGCAGCCCGCCGGGGTCGGCGGCGACCTCCCACACGAGCCGCGCCGGCCGCAAGCTCCACCGGTGCGGCGCCGGCAGCGCGGTGGCCAGCAGCCGCCACAGGCCGATGGTGGCGGTGGGGGTGGCGGTGACCGGCGGGGTGATCGCCAGCCAGCGAGCCTGCGCGGCGTGGCCGCGCCACACCGCGCGTCGCCATGCCGCCCAGCCGAAGCGGGCGGCGAGCAGCGCGGCGACCGCCGCCAGCAGCAGCGGCCACCGATCCCGCACCAAGGACCAGACGGCACCGGTGAGGTCACCGCCCCAGGTGCCGCACAGCACCTCGCCGACGAACGAGTCGGGCACTCCGTCGCGGCCGGGCACACACCCGCCCGGCGCCGGGCTCGGCGTCGACGGTGGTGACAGGGCGGGGGAAGGGTTGAAGGTAGGAAACATCGCAGACTCCAGACACGGCGATGGACGGGAGCGGCGGAGGGTGGGTCAGCGGTGTGCGGCCGTTACCGGCCCGGTGGTGATCAATTCGTCGTCGAAGACTGATGCCTGGGCGTGGAAGGCCACCCGCGCCGAGCCCGCGCTGAGCAGGGCGTCGCCGCGTTGGCAGGACAGCAGAAAGCGCCGTTCGCCGTCGGTGAGCCCGAACGCCTCCGAAACGGCGTCGATCGCCTGCGGCGCTTGGCGTAGCAGTACCTGTGTGGCGGCGTTGGAGACCACGGCCCGGCCTGTCGCGGTGGCGAGCACGTCGGCGGCGTCCTGGGTCACCACGGTCAGGCCGACGCCGTGCTTGCGGGCCGACTTGGCCAGGTCTTTCAGGAACAGCCCGCCGAGGCCGCCGGACAGCAGTTTCCACGCCTCGTCCACCAGCACCATGCGCAGCACGTCCGGCCGGTTGCCGTTGGCGGTGGCACGCCGGATGGTGCGCCAGATCGTGTCGAGGATCAGCAGCGTGCCGACCGGGTGAAGTTGCTCGGGCAGGTCTTTGATCGCGTACACCACGAGGTGGCCGGACGGAGCCGTGGTGGTGGGGCCGTCGAATAGGCCCTTCATGCTGCCGGCCACGTACGGGTGCAGGCGGGCGGCGACCCGCCGGCCTGCGGCGTCGAGGTTGTCCAGCTCGGCCATCACATCGGCCAGCAGCGGTGCCGGGCGGCGCCAGGTGCGCGGGTCGGTGGTGATGCCCTTGGCCCGGTACGCCGCGAGCACGGCGACATCGAGCGAGCGGGCCTCGTCGCCGGGCAAGGGTGCGCTGGCGGCGGTGTCCCCGCTGGCCATCACCGCCAGGAGGGTGTGCATGAACCGTGCCCGGTCGTTGACTGCGTCGTCGCCGGGTGGCAGGTCGAGGGGGTTGATCCGCACCCCGGGTGCGCCGGGCCGGATCACCGTGGCGTCGACGGCGTCGGCCAGGCGTAGGTATTCGTCTTCGGGGTCGATGACGAACGCCTCCACGCCGAGGCACAGGTTGCGCAGCAGGTCCAGCTTGGCCAGATAGGACTTGCCTTCGCCGGAGCGGGCGAGGATGACGGCGTTGTAGTTGGGCTGCGCCCACCGGTCCCACACCACCACGCCCGGCGAGTGCAGGTTTAGCCCGAGCAATACGCCCATGCCGGTGTCCCCGGCGGTGTCGGGCAAGTCGGGGCTGGTGAACGGGAAGCTCGCGGCGAGGGCGTCGGTGTCGAAGACCCGCTTCATCCCGAGCCCGTCGTAGGCCAGGGGCAGGCTGGCGACCCATGCCTGCAGCTGCCGCCAGGTCATCGGCGCGGTGTCCAGCAGCAGCGAGGCGGCCAACGATCGGACCTCCGCTACCCGGTCTTGCAGCTCGTGTTCGCTGGCGGCGCGCACCGTCAGGTAGGTGCCGACGCGGAACAGTCGGGACTCGCCGCGGGCCAGCCGGGTGGCCAGCTCGGCAGCGTCGGCCGCGGCGGCGTCGAGCTCCGGGTCGTCCAGGCGGCCTTTGGTCGCGTCCTGGCGGCGGGAGGACTCGAACCGGCCGCGTTGTTTGCGCAGCCGCTGCGCGGCCACCGCCGGTGGGATGGGTTCGATGTGGAAGCAGATGTCGACCAGGCCCGGGTAGGCCAGGATCGGCTCGGCCCACCCGGCGCCCACCTCGGCCGGGTAGCCGATCACTGCGAGGGTCGTGGTATAGGAGTCGCCGACGCGGACGAACCGACCACCCACCTCGACAGCGTCCGGAGAACCGGGCAACACCGTCGCCGCGTCCGGCCCGGTCCGGCGGCGGAGCAGAGCGGACAGCAGACTCACCGCGGGCCACCGCCATCCGAGTCGGCGTAGGGCATCGCCGCCGCCGGAGCGGTGGGGTCGAGGCTGGCCGCCAGCCGCGTCGCGGCATCCGGGCCGTCGAGCACCCGGGCGGGAACATCGCAGCCGGCCAGGGCACGGACCACCTCAGCGGCGGCGTGCGCGGTGTGGTGCGGGCCGCGTCGACTGCGCACGGCGACAGTGACCTGCCGGTGCAGCAGCTCCCGCTGCGCGGCCAGCTCGTCCAGGAACGCGGCGTGGGCGCGGGCGGCCTCTTCCAACGCCGGGTGCGGCAGAGCTGGCGCGGCGGCTAGATACCGGTCGGCGAGCTGGGTCAGATCGACCCGCTGCGCCCGCACCACGATCTGCGCCGGCCCGTCCAACGAATGCAGCCATCGGGCGAACCCGGCCACCAGGCCGTTCTGCTCGGCGGCGGTGCGCAGCCCGAACGCCACCGTCGAGGCGGCCACCAGGCCGGTGGTACCGTCCGGGCCGAGATCAACAAGCCCGTCACCGGTGACGCCCTTCGCGGGCAAGCGCAAAGGGGCGGGCAGCGGCAGCCGGTCACCCGCCCCGGCCGTGGTGGTCACCCACGCCGGGGCCGGCGTGATCGGGCCTTCAGCGGGGACGAGCCGGTGCGGGCTGCGGCGGTGCCGCAGTGCCGCGAGGACCCAGGCGTCAAGGCTGATCCCGTCGCGGCGGCCGACCGCCAGCCCGAACGCCGCCGCCGCAACCGGGGTGGCAGCGGCGAGGAACACCAACGGGTGCACGATCGTCGCCACGGCCGTCCACGCCGCGTACAGCAGCAGACCGGTCACGGTCAGGATGACCAACTGCCGCCCAGTCAGGTTGAAGGCGAGCTTGTCAGCCTTTTCGACATCGCCGGGTACCCGAGCCCGCAGCGGGGCCTCATCGGTTTGGCGGTTCATCAGCGATCACCTCGATCTTGGGGACGGCGCCGCGACGGCGGGGACGACGGGACGAGCGGCGGGGACGACGCGGGACGAGCCGCGCGCACTACCGGGGACGGACCCGGCGCCGGGGACGAACCCGGGACGGCACGCGGGGACGACGGGGACGGCGGCGCCACCCGTCCCGCCGCCGGGGACGGCCGTGGAGATCGGACGGCCGGCGGACGTCCTCCCGGGGACGGCTGCGGGGACGGCGCTGCCGTTCGACGCGCGGCCGGGGACGGCGCCGCCGCCCGCCGGGCCGGTGGGGTCACCCGGGGCATTCCGGCGATCGACGTGCGCGCCCCGGCGGTGCCGCTCGCACCGGCCGCAGGGGTGGCCCTTCGGGCGGCCGTGGGCCGGCTGGCCGCAGACGCGCCACGACGCGGCCCACCAGCCGGCGTGACGGGCGCTGCGGAGAACACCGGTGTGACCGGAGCTGGAGGCCGTCGCGGCGCGCTGTGTGGCGGCGTCGCAGCCGAGAACGTCACCCCGGGCGCGGGGCGAGCGTCGGCGCTTCTTGGTGTGGCTGATGCGGCGTCGCTGAACGCCACCCGCGCCGCCGGTGTGCCCGGCGCAGGCCGAGGCGTGTCACCCGGGGACGGGTGGGAGAACTGCGCCGCCGGGACACCACCGGACGGGGACGGCCCAGCCGGGGACGGGGACGGCGGGGACGGGGACGGCGCGTGGCTGAACGTCGGCGCGCCGTTCGTCCCGGCCGGGGACGACAGCGGTGTGTGGGTTACCGGGGCGTGGCTGAACGCCGCCGGCCCGGTCGGGGACGGGGACGGCCGGGACGGACCCGGGCGGGGACGGGGACGGGGACCACCGCCGGGACGAGGTGTCGTCCCCGCCCGTCCCGCCGTCCCCGCCGCTCGGGCGGCCGTCCCCGCGCCGCGTGCCAGGCCGGCCGCCGCACCGAGGGTCTTGACCATCAGGAAGGCGTGGACGAGCGTCCGGATCAGGCCACGGCCTCCCCCTTGCCCGAGCGGGCCGAGGACGAACTGCCGGCTCCAGCCGGGGATCTTGATCAGCAGCCACAGCATGGCGACGACCACGAGGATGCTGATCAGCCGGCTCGGCGTGGGTATCCCGATCAGGAAGCCCGGTCCGGTGATGGTGTCGCCGGCCGGGGTGAGGAACATCCGCAGCGTGCCCAGCAGCACGACGGCTTGGCCGATCTGGATGCCCAGACAGACGCCCGCAGCTCGCCACCAGACGAACGCGATCGGCTCAGTCACCGGCGAGGCGTGGCACAGCAGCGCCACCGGCGCGAGGCCAATCAGGATCGCGAAGGCCGCGACCCGGAACACGAACTGGAACACGACCACGACGGCCATCGCCAGCACGCCCAGCATCAGCAGGGTGAGCAGGAAGCTGTTGCCCGTGCGCGCCTCGCCGAGCGCCTGGCCGAGAGCGTCGGCAGCCGCGGCGCCGTCAACGCCTTGGCCTGCGATCGCGGCGGTGACCGCGTTGGTCGCCTCGATCCCCTTGCCCAGCACGACCAGGTTGGCGTTGACCAGCACACCCGCGACCCCGAGCCGGGGCAGGACCTCCTTGAGCCCGTACCGGGTCTGCAGGGTTTCCCGGCCGGTGACCAGGAACGCCCCGGCCAGCACGAACAGCACCAGCAGCGCGTTGGCCACCACGAGGCTGGTGGTCCACATTGTCCGGACCCGCTCGTCGCCGGTCAGGTCCGGGGTGCTCAGCACGGTGTCGCTGAGGGCGGACAGCACCATGTCCAGCGCGCCCTCGACGACCCAGACGAAGAAGTCGTTGATCGCCTTGCGCACCTGACCGGGGATGTCGAACAGGCCCGGGTCGCCGTAGTCCTCATTGGACGGTGGACTCCAGCCCGGCGGCGTCGGGCCGGGCGTCGGGGACGGTGTACCAGGCGGGGATGGGGACGGCTGACCGGTGGGCGGCGGCCCGATCGGATACGGTGTGGGATCCGGGGACGAGCCGCCCGGCGGGGCCGGGTTCGGGGACGGCCGAGTCCCCGGATCCGGGACACCGGCTCCGGGCGCCGGGGATGGCGTGGGCTCGGCCAGGGCCGGCCCCGCTGCGGCAGCGGCGAATCCGCCGGCGAGGACGACACCAAGCAGGGCGAGCGTGAGCAGCCGGAGCGTGCGGCGGGACAGGGCCAGGCGGGGGCGGCCCATCACAGCCACCCGCCGATGATCGTGACCAGCAGCGGCGCCAGGATCGCGCCGGCATAGCCGATCGCGGCCGACCGGAACCCGACCTTGGCCTTGGCCACCTCGTCGGCCTCGCCGCTGGTGTAGCGGATGAACGCGATGACCAGGCACAGGGTGGCGTAGGCGGCGAGGATGCCCAGCAGCCACAGCCGAAGGTTGTTCACGACCTGGTCGAGCGAGGTCACCGTCGGCTCGGTCGGCGGAGCCGGCGGATCCGGTGCGGCGTGCGCCGTGCCCGGCCACGCCAGCAGGGCAGCGGGCAGGACGGCGACCAGGAGCAGGACCGGAATCAGGCGCGTGGCCCGATCCAGCAGCCAGAGAGAAAGGGGCAGCCTGCGGCGCTGTCCCAGTGTGCGCTCGCGCCAGTAGCGGCGCGAGAAAACGTTGCGGTTCATGGGAGTGGGCACCTCCGGGACACCGCCACCGGCCCGCCCGAAGGCGGGGCGGTGGCGTGGTCGTGTTGCGGCGAAGGCGGGACCAGAACAGGTCGCGGTGGTGACCGGCGCCGACCGGGCACATGGCCGTCCTCCTTCACGGGCGGAAGCGGGATTGGCCAGGCTGGCTCGGGGTGTCAGCGCCGTCAGCAGGAGCCGGGTCGGGGCGGTCACCAGTGCGGAGAAGTCCCGCACCTGGAGATACAGATCCGGGCCGCGTTTTCGACATCCGGCCGCAGAGACGCAGGTCAGAGCGTCAGCGGTGGTGCGGCGGGTCAACGGCGAGGGTCATGGTGGCCTCGGCGATGACCTCGGCGTCCGGGTCGGACAGGGCACCGGAGCGGATCGCGGCGACCAGCCGCGCCTCGGCACGCTCCCGGGCCTTGTACACCGCCGCCGCGGTCTTCCCGACTCGCGTCGCGTACTCGGCCACCGGGACCTCTTCCAGCCGGGTCACCCCGATCAGGGCCGCTTCGAAGACCGTGATGACCTTGGCGCGGACCGCGCGGAGGAGGATGAAGTCCGGGTGCTGCCACAGCGGCGGCGGTGCCGCCGACCCCGGCGCTGGCCCGGCCACTTCGACCCGGCTGGGCTCGCTTTCGCGTAGCTTGCGTCGTGCCTCGACCAGGGCGGCGCTGCACAGCCGCTGGACCACCCGAGGCGCGGCTGGGTTCACCGTCCGCAACGCGACGGTGAACCCGGCCAAGACCTCGGCCTCGACGTCGCCGCTGTGCATGCGGGAAAGTCGCCGGGCGGCGGCGCGCAGGCCGGGCAACGCCACCCCGAACGCGCCGATCACCCACGCCGCTTCACCGGTGCGGGCACGGGCGACCAGCTGCCGCCAGGCGGTGTCGCTGGCGGCGTAGCCGCACGAGGGGTGCATCAGGATCGCGGCCAGCTCGTGCAGCGGGATCGGCCGGGCCGGCAGCCCGTGACCGACCTGGGCGCCGTCCAGCGCCAGCGGCTGCGGACCTGCCGTCAGCAGCCGAAACGTGGTCTCCAGGACATCCAGCGGTGCCGTACCGCGCACCACGGTCGGAGCCGGTGACCCGGCGACGGGCGGTGTGGGACGAACGTGCTTGGGCATGAGGGAACCCCCGAAGGCAGGCGATGGGGAGTGCCGGCGGCCAACGTGGGGGCCGTCCGGCGGGTACGTCACCCATCCCGCCACACGGGTTGAACAGAACTTGAACAAGATCATCCCGGTGGGGGTTGAACAGGGCCCTGTTCAACCCCGCTGGCAGCCGTGAACCGGTCTCCGGCGCCGGCCGCGAAACGTCGACCGTGGCGTGCGTGCTCAACCCCGCTACCTGCGTGTTCAACCCGGCGCGCAGCCCCACACCGACCGTGTGCAACATGGGGGCGGATGGGGCTTGAACATCGATGTCTGCTCCGCGTGCACCGACGGCTGGCCGTGAGCCCTGGATCCGGCGATGTTCAACCCTCGACGGGCGTGTTCAAGCGACCCCGCCACGACGGCCACCAGATGGTGATCTTGTTCAAGCTCGGATCGATCTTGTTCAAGGGCAGTTCGATCTTGTTCAAGCACGGGATGATCTTGTTCAAGCTCAGGATCGTGGATCTTGTTCAAGAAGCCGATCTTGTTCAACCAGCAGCCAGACACCCGCACCGCTCCACCAGCAGCCAGGGTCGCTGGCAAAGGCAGCGTTCGGCCCCCGCGAGAGTCGCTGACCTGCGTGTTCAACCCGCAGCGGATCTTGTTCAAGGTCTCGTCTGGAGCCCAACCCAGGCCACGGCGAACGGTCACGCAGTGGCCTGATGTCGAAAACGACCCGCGGAATCTGTATCTCCTTGTGTCAGCGCTCGTCGGCGGGACGTGGCCCACCCGCCATGCCCAACACCGACACCACCACGACCGGCCCGCAGCCGGTACCCGTCGGCCTGTTCCTCGCCGCCGCCCGCCGCCCCCACACGTTGGCTGGTCGGGGCGGGCCGGTCGACGCCTCCCCGCTCGCCACGCCGGACCTGCCGGACTGGAACGGGCTGTTCCCGGCCGACCTCGCGTACGTGATCCGCCGCTACACCCGCGCCGGGGACGTGGTCCTCGACCTCGACCGGCACCCCAGCGTCACCGCGGCGGCCCACTACCTGCGCCGCGCCCCGGCCCGGCTCGTCACCAGCCGCCACGGTCCCCGGGTGCGACTCGTGCCGCCGCCGGCCGGGCGTTGGCCGCGTCGGGTGATGCGCCGGCCGGGGCCGGGCGCCAACCTGATCCTCCTCACCCTGCCCCGGGCCGAGGCGTACAGCCTCGACCTGCACGGCATGACCCGCGCCATGACCACCTGGCGGCGCCTGCTGAGCCCCGGCGGGCACCTGCTCACCGCGCTCACCGCGCACGGCCCGCAGCCGGGCAGGATCAGCCACCGCGCCACGGTCATCGCCGCCGCCCGCGCCGCCGGGCTGCTCTACCACCAGCACATCCCCGTCGTGCTGATCGCGTTGCCCGAACACGAGCCGCGCACCGAGACCGAGCCGCTCGAGGACGCCGATCACCGGCGGCGGCTGCTCGCCGGCCGGCACCTGCCCACCTTCCACCACGTGCTCGCGTTCGCCAGCACCGCCACCGGCGAGGAGAACGGCCGTGCCTGAACTGCGTCCGCTGGCCGACACCACCGCCTTCGATGTTGCCGACGTTCCGGACCTGCGCCTCGCCGACCCGGCCGACCTAGAGGAGCTGTTCGCGCGGGGCTACCTGGGTTCGGTCTGGCTCACCGGGCAGGTTTCCTCGCGGGATCAGCGGCGCGGCCGGTACACCCCGGAGTCGATGACGCATCCCGGCAAGATGCTGCCGAGCATCGCCCGCTATGCCATCCGCACCTACACCACGGTCGGCGAGCTGGTGCTGGACCCGATGGCCGGCATCGGCACCACGCTGGTCGAGGCGATGCGGCTGGGCCGCGGCGGCGTCGGGGTGGAGTACGAACCCGAATGGGTCGCCAAGGCCGCCGACAACATCCGCCACTCCGAGCAGGCCGGCGCGCCGGGCCGGGCCGAGGTCTACGCCGGGGACTCCAGAGTGCTGCCGTCGCTGCTGCCGGCGAACCTGCGCGGACGGGTCGCCTTGGTGATCACCTCGCCACCGTACGGGCCGTCCACCCACGGCCACGTCCGCACCCCCGGCCCCCGGCGCGGCAAGGTCCGCAAGGTCCACCACAAGTACGGCGGCGCCGGCAACCTCGCCTACCGCAACCACCACGAACTCGCCGACGGGTTCACCGAAATCCTCGCCGGCTGCCGGACGCTGCTGCGCCCCGGCGGGCACATCGTCGTCACCGCCCGGCCGTACCGCCGCCACGGCGAACTCATCGACATCCCCGGCATGGTGCAGGCGGCCGGAATCAATGCCGGCCTCGATCTGGTCGAGGAGTGCATCGCACTGCTCTGCGGTGTCCGAGACGGCGTGATCATCCCGAGGGCGTCGTTCTTCCAACAGAAGAACATCCGCGACGCCATCGCCACCGGCGACCCGCAATGGCTCCAGCAGCACGAGGATCTGCTGATCTTCAAGGACCCCTCGCATGGCGACGGTTCCGGGCAGGCCATGGCTGACCACGATCACGCCGCTGGCCGCACACCGGTTGTCGACACCGGAGGTGGGCGTCCGTGAGCCGCCGCCAGCAGTGGTCCGTCGAGCAGGTCCGAGCGCTTGGCGTCACCACCGACATCGTCACGGCTGCAGCCGTGCTCGGTATCGGCCGTACCACCGCCTACCGCCTGGCACGGTCGCAAGCGTTCCCGGTCCCCGTGCTCAAGGTCGGCAACCGGTATCTGGTCGCGGTCGCGCATCTACTCAAAGCCGTCGGCGTCGACGGTTGACCGAGACCCGTTAGCGGCCAGGCATCCCGTGCGTCGCGGTCACCGAGGGCCGGTCTTGATCCCCTCCGCCGCATAGGCATGGATGCCAGGTCGACACGTGGAACCAGCGGATCCGCTACGGCGGTGAATCCGCTGGCCCACCACCCGACACCGAAAGGGCAATCAGGCATGAAAGGGACAACCTACAAGCGGTGCGGCTGCCGCGACGCCAGCGGCAAACTGCTCGGCAAGACGTGCCCGAAACTGCGCCGCCCCGGCGGCTCCTGGAACCCCACCCATGGCGTGTGGTACCTGCAAATCGAGCTACCCGCTCGGGCCGACGGTGCCCGCCGCCCCCAGCGGCGCGGCGGGTTCGGCAGCCAGAGCGACGCCGAGGCAGAACTGGCCAAAGTTCGCCAGGCGCTCGCCGTCGCTGACCCAAGCGACACACAGGAACTCGCCCGCGTCGGGGACCTGATCGCAGCCGCGCTGCGCACCGGACAGACCGCCCCCACCGTGGAGCAGGTCCGGCGGATGCTCTACCTCGGCCGCGACCTGACCACGGCGCCCAGTACGGCAGAGTGGCTGACCGAGTGGCTGGCCAGCCGCAAGACCCTGGAAGACACCACCGCCCGCTCCTACGCCAGCCACCTCAACCTGTACCTGCTGCCCCACCTCGGCGAGACCCGGCTGGACAAGCTACGGGTCGGGCACATCGCCGCCATGTTCGACGCGATCGTCGAACGCAACGAGACGATCGCCGCGCACCGGGCCAGCCCGGACGAGGACAAGCGCGCGCTCGTGAAAGGGATGCGGACGATCGCCCCGGCTACCATGCACCGCATCCGCGCCACCCTGCGCGCCGCTCTCAACGCGGCCATCCGACAGCGGCTCATCGACACCAACCCGGCCGCCCACGTTGAACTTCCACCGGCCAAGCGACCCAAGCCGCTGGTCTGGACCGACGAACGGGTCAAACGGTGGACGGCCACCGGGCAGATCCCCTCGCCGGTGATGGTGTGGACGCCCACGCAGACCGGGACGTTCCTCGACCACGCCGCCGCAGCCGACGACGACTGGTACGCCCTCTACCACCTCGTCGCCTACCGCGGCCTACGCCGAGGCGAAGCCTGTGGTCTACATTGGACCGACGTCGACCTCGACAGCGCGCAGCTGACCGTCCGGTGGCAGCTTGCGCAACTCGGCTGGGCCACCAGCCTCAAACCCCCGAAGACCGACAGCAGCGAAGATGTCGTAGCCCTCGACGCCGAAACCGTGACCGTGCTGCGCGCGCATCGCAGGCGCCAGCGCAAGCAGCGCCTCGCCGCCGGCCCGGCCTGGGTCGACAGTGGACTGGTGTTCACCACACCCACCGGTCAGGCCGTACACCCAGCCGACGTCACCGACCACTTCCAACACCTAGCGCGCCAAACCGGGCTGCCACCCATCCGGCTACACGACCTTCGGCACGGCGCCGCCACGCTCGCCCTCGCGGCCGGCGTGGACATGAAAACCGTGCAGGCGATGCTGCGGCACTCCTCCATCACCATTACCGCCGACACCTACACCAGCGTCCTGCCCGAACTCGCCCGCGGCGCCGCCGAGAAGACAGCGGCCATCGTCCCGCGCCGAATCCGGCCCGCAACACCCAGGCCAGACACCGCAGCCAGCTGACTACCCGTCGCAAGCCACGCCCCCGCAAGCGGCCCTCACACCGATCGGCGTGAGGGTCGCTTGTCCGTCGACCGGCACGTGGGGAAACACTCCACGGACGGGTCCCACCCGCACATCACCGCTACACGTCCCCCCGGCAATTGCCGGTCCGAAGCCTCGCAACGGATTACTGCTCGGCGACCAGATTTAGTGTGAGAGCAATCCACCATGACGGCTCCGGTCTGTAGCGCACCGGCATGGAGGTCCTGAACGGGTTGGCAGCACGATCGGTAGTTGGCGTTCGACAGCCGTGGGATCGCATTGCCGCCCGAGCCGGACGCCCAGTGTGCCGGCCCGACCCAGGGGCGAGATTGAGACCAGGTCGAGCGTGCGGCTCGCTGGTCTTCCGTGCCGATTCGGGACACGTGACGCGGCGAAGCTAGACTGCAACGCCACTGTCATAACCTGAGCCAAGTGTCCGGTTAGCTACGTTTGGATGTGCCCGATGCCATCAGCTGCGCAACGCCGCCTCGCGGGTCGCAGCGTCGTCTGCAGGTTTCAACCGAACATCCAGGCTGCGCCCTGCCGCAGAACCGGGCACACTTGCGACGTAAGGCCTCCCAATGTCAGTGAGGTTGACGGGAGGAGGCGACATGAACGAGCAGGAGTTCAACCGTGAGCTTGGCTCCCGCATCAGGCAGGCGCGCCGTGAAGCGGGGTTGACGCAGGAGCAGTTGGCCGCGCGGTGCGGTCTGTCGCGCGGGTCAATCGCCAACATCGAACTTGGCGACCAAGCGCCGCCTCCGTACCGGCTTGCGTATATCGCGATGGTTCTAGGCGTCGAACCTGGGTCGTTTCTGCCCGCCATACGCCTGGAGGGCGACGCATCAGGGCAGGCCCGCGCGGTCGGATTGCCCGATGACCTGATCGCACTTGTGAAGGACGTTGCCGGCGTCGCCAGCACCGGGAAGGATCCTGACGATGGCGCGCGCTGACACAGTAGCCCAGCGGCTACTCGACGAGCACGGCATGGTCCGGCCGCCAATTGACCCAGTGAAGATCGCCGAAACCTTGGGCACGCGGGTCGTGTATCGAGCAATGACCGCAGACGTCTCGGGCATGTTGATCCGAGAAGGCTCGGGCTCAGTCATCGGTGTCAACGAAGATCACCACCCGGTGCGCCAGCGCTTTACGGTGGCACACGAGCTTGGCCATCTACACCTTCACCCGGGTCGTCCACTCATCGTGGACGCAGCTGTCTTGGTCAACCTCCGCGACCAGATATCGAGCCTTGCCACTGACCGCGAGGAGATCGAGGCAAACCGATTTGCCGCAGCCCTGCTCATGCCCGAGCAGTTGGTGCGATACGAGCTCCAGCGATTGCGCACCGTCAACCCGGACGAGATCACCAACCAGTTGCGCCGAATCTTTGAAGTCAGCGAGTCCGCCATGACGATCCGCCTGACCAACCTCGGCCTCCTAAGGTTCACCTGATCTCGCGCCTCACCCCTACGCGCCCCGTCTGCGCGCGCCCCTGAGTCAAGACGCCAGTCCAAGACGCTCGATCGCTACTCTTAGTAGCCACAACCTACCGGCTAGAAATGTCAGCCAAACTGAGAATTTAGAGGTTGACATCGCCCTCCATGGCGTGCGAGCGTGATGATCAGCCGGTCCGCGAAGGAACACCGGGTAGCCGAAAGGTCAAGCGTCACCATGAATATCCGCACCGCGACGACGTACTTCGTCAACGGGGAGAGCCAGACGACGGACGAGCGCAAGCTGACCGTTCGCCAGATCCTGGAAAACGCCGGCTTCACCCCGGTCGAGGACTACGAGCTGATCCGCGACAACGGCCACCACAAATTCACCGACTATGGCCAGGAGGTGCCGATCCACACGGGCGAGCGGTTCACGGCGAAGTTCATCGGTACGACGCCAGTCTCGTGATCCAGGCAATGAATGACACCGAATTCCAGGAGTACCTGCGCGGCCTCGGCCTCAAGGTCGAGTCCGCGCAGGACTCGGACAGCACGCCGTACACAGTCATCCGCAACATCACGATCTCCGGCGGGTCTCTCGCCGGGCACACCTGCGACGTCGCGATCGCCTGCTGTCCAAGCCAGCCTTACGTGGCAGCTGCGGCTGTGCACACCCGGCCGGCGTTGCTACCGATGGGTACGCGCAACACCCAGGCCAGCAAGCTCGGGCCGAACTGGCAGTACTGGTCTAGGCGACTCGACCGTCCGCCGACGCCACAGCGCTTGTGGACGCACATCCTCACGGTCTTGACCGAGGTATAGCGAACCATGAACACCTATGACCTTGCGGCGTTAAGCGCCTTCGAGCTGTCGGCAGTTATGACCGCCGACTTGGACTCGCAGCTCCGGCGGCACTTCGACAAGGGGCCCCGCCAGGAGGATCTGACCTTCGCGATCTGGCGACCGAGCTCGAGCACGCTGCGGTACACCGCCGTACTCGGCGAACTGCTCCTGCCATCGTCGTCCGACCGGATCCTAAACGGCAATGCGGCCTTCACCGGCGACTACTTCTCTCGGGTCCTAGCGGCTGTGCCTGACGGAGCCGGGATTGCCTTCCTGCACTCCCACCTAAAACCGGGCTGGCAAGGCATGAGCTACAACGACACGGTGGCGGAACGGGATCGGCTAGCGGCGGCCGTCGCCGGCCGTACAGGCCTGCCACTGTTGGGGCTGACCTGGGGTACCGACGGCGCGTGGAGCGCGCGCTTCTGGGCCCGGACTGCGCCCTTTAAGTACGAACGGCTCGATGCCGCTGTGGTACGAGTGGCCGGTCCCGATCGGCTCACACTCACATTCCATCCACAGCTGCGCCCGCCTCCAAAGGTGTCTGCGGCGCAGGTGGCTACGGCGAGCGTCTGGGGAGAGCGGGCCCAGGAGGACCTCGCCCGAGTGCGGGTAGGCATAGTCGGCCTCGGCAGCGTCGGCTCAGTCGTCGCCGATGCACTTAGCCGCATGGGCGTAAGCGACCTGTTGTTCCTCGACCACGACATCATCGAGGAGCGCAACCTTGACCGTACGCTCCACGCCGTCCCCGAGGACGCGCGCGTTGGTACGCCCAAGGTTGCCGTGGCCGAGCGCGGTACGACGACTAGCCACACCGCACGCGACTTCCGGGTCCGGGCCTTGCCAGTCAGCCTCCTTACCGACGAAGGGTTGGCAGCGGCGCTCGACTGCGATGTCATCATCTGCTGCGTCGACCGTCCCTGGCCCCGGGCAATCCTCAACGCCATGGCATACGCGCATCTGATCCCGGTCATTGACGGGGGAATTATGACTCGAGTCACGCCCGAAGGACGTCCCCTGAACATCGACTGGCGTATCCACACCGTCGGTCCTGGGCGGGCCTGCATGTACTGCCTGGGTGCCCTACTCCGCAGCGACGTCGCACTAGACCGCGACGGCATGCTAGACGACCCAGATTACATACGCGGGCTCAAGCCCGAGGACCGCGAGCGATACAACCGGCGCAACGTGTTCGCCTTCAGCCTGGCGGTCGCGGCCCACGAAAACCTGCAACTGGCCGGCATGATCGCGGGCAGTAGCCGCATCGGCGGTGTCGGCCCGCAGCACTACTCCGCCTACCCCGGCGAGATGACCGTGTCCGAAACCACGACGTGCGAACCCGACTGCGAGATTGCCGCCCTTACCGCGACGGCCGTCGGGTTGGAAGTCAGGCCTCCGGTCGCGGGTCGTGCACCTTAGTGGGCGAGGTGTGCGGGCCTGGAAGACCCCGTCCCCGCTGCTGCGCCGGGCGCAACGCGCTGATGTAGGGCGACGCGTCCCGCCGATCCCATCACGGTCAGTAACGGACGCGGGGCGACATCCACGACCAAGATCACGATCCTAAAACCATAGATCCCACATAGATCCCACAACCGTCTGCTGTGGACATGAGAAAGGCTCTGATCTGCGGCGAAACGCCAGGTCAGAGCCTTGATCACATGGTGCGCCGCCAGGGACTCGAACCCCGAACCCGCGGATTAAGAGTCCGCTGCTCTGCCAGTTGAGCTAGCGGCGCTCGCTGACAACGGCAGCAACCTTAACACGGCCCTCGACCGGCGTTCCAACCGGTTCGCCCAGCCACGCCGGACCGAGTGGCGGAAGCGACACACGTCTTGATCTGGCATGGTGCTGGACTGGCCCACAGGGGCTGCGCGCGTAGTGCACCATAAGCACAAACCAAGCCATGACCGAACGGGGTTGAACGATGAGCAGGGGCACACGGGGGTTGGTGAAGGCTGCCGTGTTGGCGGTGCTGGCTCCGCTGGCTCTCGCCGCCTGTGGGGGTGGCGGCGACACGCCTCGGTTCGTCGACGGCACCACGGGCGGGGCGCCGTCCGCCAGCGCCGAGGCCAGCCCGAGTGCGGGCCCGCAGCCGGCGGCGTTCGCGTTCTCGATCACGCCGGGGGCCAACGCGAAGAACCTGCCGGTGAGCTCCGAGATCGGTGTGAAGCTCGAGGGTGGTGAGGTCACCTCGGTCACCCTGGCCGAGGCGGGCGGCGCCAAGGTGTCGGGCACGATGCGCGACGACGGCACGGCGTGGGTGCCGAGCAGCCCGCTGAAGTACGGCAAGACCTACACCGCCACGGTGACCGCCGCCAAGGATGGCGGCACCGCGACCAAGACCACGACGTTCACCACGATGGGTGAGCCGGGCAGCCGGGTGGGCACGGGCCTCTACCTCTTCGACGGCAAGACGTACGGCGTGGCGATGCCGGTGGTCGTCGAGTTCAGCCCGGGCATCGCGAAGAAAGACCGGGCGGCCGTGCAAAAGCGCATGTTCGTGAGCACCGACCCGCCGCAGCCGGGCGCGTGGCACTGGGTGTCCAGCGGCACGCAGGCCTACTACCGGGCGCCCGAGTACTGGCAGCCGGGCACGAAGATCACGACGCGGATCGCGCTGGGTGGTCACCCGATGGGCAACGGGCGATACGGAGACACCGACCGGAAGGCGACCGCCAAGATCGGTGAGCGGTTCGAGATGAAGGTCTCCAACAAGACCAAGAAGATGACGGTGCTGAAGAACGGCCAGGTCGTCAAGACCCTGCCGGTGAGCCTCGGCAAGAAGAGCACCCCTTCGGCCAGCGGCACCATGGTCGTGATGGAGAAGAAGGAGCAGACCGTCTTCGACACGACCAACGACCCCAACCCCTCCGACCGCTACCGGGTCGACATCGCCTTCGCGCAGCGGCTGACCTGGAGCGGGCAGTACATCCACGCGGCGCCGTGGTCGGTGCCACAGCAGGGGCGTACGAACGTGTCGCACGGCTGTCTCAACGTCTCCACCGAAAACGCGCGCTGGCTCTTCAGCCAGACCAAGATCGGCGATCCGGTCACGGTGACGGGCACCGAGGAGAAGCTCAGCCCGGGCAACGGCTGGACCGCGTGGAACATGAGCTGGAAAGAGTTCATCAAGGGCAGCGCACTCCCCGTAACACAATAAATACGAATAAAACGGGGCAAAACTCAGTGGTCAATGCCACGGCACGAAACCGTGATTTGGCGGAGCGCGTCATTAGAGGAGGATTGACCCCTGCGGCTGGGTAATGAGCGCAGGGGCATCGATAACTTGCGAGGGGATCATGGCAGCGATGCGACAGCACCTACGCCCGCCGAGCCGAAGGGCCGCGTGGCGCGCGTTGACCGCCACCGCGCTGGCCGCCACCCTCATCCTTGTCAGCGCCTGCGGTGACGACAAGCCCTCCGCCTCGTGGCAGGGCAACGGCAACAGCGGGGGCGGCCAGCAGCAGTCCGACGGCGGCGCCAAGCAGGCCGGCACGATCACCAGCCCGGCCTCGGACGCCAAGGACGTGCCGGCGTCGACGGACATCGCGTTCACGCTGGACAATGCGACCAACCCGACCGTCGAGCTCAAGAGCGCGAGCGGCGAGACGGTCAAGGGCGCGATGCAGGACGACGGCAAGTCGTGGCTGCCCGACGGGGCGCTCGACTACGGCACCAAGTACACCGTGACGGTCAACGCGACCGGCGCGGACGGCAAGCCGGCGTCGACCACCAGCTCGTTCACGACGATGGCCAAGCCCAGCAAGGTGGTGCGGGTCTCCAGCTTCCTCGGCGAAAACCAGGTCGTGGGCGTGGGCATGCCGATCATCGTGCGGTTTGGCCGCGAGATCCCCCAGGACTACCGCGACGACGTGCAGCGGCGCCTCTTCGTCACGGCCACGCCCCAGCAAGAGGGCATCTGGCACTGGACCAGCCCCACCGAGGTGCACTACCGGCCCAAGACCTACTGGCAGGCCGGCACAAAGATCACGTACAAGATGCAGACCGGCGGGCTGCCGATGGGTGACGGCTACTACGGCCGCGCCGACGTGAGCGTCGACGTCAAGATCGGCCCGTCGTTCATCATGTCTGTCGACAACAAGACCAAGAAGATGACCGTCACTAAGGACGGCAAGGTCATCAAGACCATCCTGGTCAGCCTGGGCAAGCCGAGCACGCCCTCCGCCAGCGGCACCATGGTGATCATCGAAAAGCAGCGCAAGACCATCTTCGACACCATGGACGACCCCAACCCGGCCAACCGCTACCGCACGCCGATCGACTTCGCGCAGCGGCTCACCTGGAGCGGCCAGTTCATCCACGCCGCCTCCTGGTCCGAGGGAAAGCAGGGCCGGGTCAACGTCTCGCACGGCTGCCTCAACGTCTCCGAGGCGATGGGCGGCTGGCTCTTCGGCCAGACCCGCATCGGTGACGTGGTCACGGTGAAGAACACCGAGGAGAAGCTCCAGAACGGCAACGGCTGGACCGACTGGAACATGAGCTGGGACGAGTACGTGAAGGGCAGCGCTATCCCCTACAACGGATAGATCAAAATCAAGATTTGGGCTACCGCGGCGTCCGTCGTGGTCCCGACCGTCGCTCCCGCGGCCTCACCCATCCGCCGTTGGTCACGGCGCTTGCCGAAGGCCCCGTCTCTCGACGGGGCCTGACCTGCGGGAACGAAGATCAAATACTGGGGTGACTGAGGGGATTTGAACCCCCGACACCCGGGACCACAACCCGGTGCTCTGCCAACTGAGCTACAGCCACCACGTCAGCCGCGCCGGACGGGCCGGTGCGGTGCGCCGACCAATGATAGCCATACCCAGGCCACATCCGTCGACAGGGTGGCGAACGGCTACAGCGTCGCGGCGATCGCCTTGGCCGCCTCCACGTCGGGGCCGGGCAGGGGCACGAAGATCGTGCGGCGATAGTACTCAAGCTCGCGGATGCTCTCCCGGATGTCCGCCAGCGCGCGGTGGGCCAGGCCCTTCGCGGGCTGGCCGAAGTACACGCGGGGGTACCAGCGGCGGCACAGCTCCTTGATGGACGAGACGTCGATCATGCGGTAGTGCAGGTGGGCGTCGAGCCGTGGCATGTCGCGGGCCACGAATCCGCGGTCGGTGGCGATCGAGTTGCCACAGAGGGGTGCGCCGCGGGGGTCGGGCACCCACCGGGTGATGTATTCCATGATCATGTCTTCGGCCTCGGGGACCCTGACCGCCGAGCGGCGGACCTCCTCCGTCAGGCCCGACTTTTCGTGCATCTCGCGCACCACGTCGGGCATGCCGGCCAGCGCTGCCTCGTCGGCGTGGATCACCACGTCGACGCCGTCGCCGAGCACGTGCAGGTCAGGGTCGGTGACCAGCGCGGCCACCTCGATCAGCGCGTCCTTGCCGAGGTCGAGCCCGGTCATTTCACAGTCGATCCAGACCAGAAGATCAGCCACGGGCTCAGCCTACGCGCCGACGGCCCTCCATCACCCTGGCCGAAGCGCCGTTACGCTGCTGAACATGCCGAAAGCCATCCGGATCGCCACCGTCACGGCAATCGCCGCCGCGGTCGCCGCCTTCCTGGAGTGGTACGGCAACCGTCACGACTTCTTCGACCTGCGCATATACGTCAGCGCGATGCGGTGGTGGGCAGACGGCCACCCTCTCTACGACTACGCCCAGCCCGACCGGGTGCAGGGTGAGCTCTACTTCACGTATCCGCCATTCGCCGCCGTTCTGCTGCGCCCACTCGCCGAAATCCCGATGGGTGCCACGATTGTTATCTTTCTGATCGGCACCGCGGCGGCGATCGGCATCACCACGTGGTGGCTCGTGCACCCCGTCGCGCTCCGCCACGGGCAGCCGCCCTGGTTTGTCGCCGGGTTGGTCATCCCGCTGGTCTTCGTGATCGAGCCCACCCGGGAGACGTTCACGTTCGGCCAGATCAACATGCTGCTCGTGATGCTGATCCTCGGCGACCTGCTCCTGCTCGTACCCCGAAACTCGCGGTGGGCCGGAGTGGGTGTCGGGCTGGCGACGGCTCTCAAGCTGTACCCGGGAATCTTCATCCTCTATCTCTTGGCCGCGCGGCGCTGGCGCGCCGCGATCACGGCGAGTGTGGCGGCGGCCGGGGCCACGCTGCTGGCCGCGGCGATGGCGCCGCGCGACTCGTGGCAGTTCTGGACGCACGAGCTGTGGTCGACCGAGCGGGTGGGGCGCACGGACTACACGGGCAACCAGTCGCTGCTCGGCCTCCTCGGCCGCGCCGCGCTGCCGGGCGAGCCGAGCCGGGTGGTGTGGTTCGGGCTTGTCGTGCTCGTCGCGGGGTTTGGCATCCGCCGCGCCGCCCAGGCCGCCCGCGCGGGCGACGAGGTCGCCGGGCTCGCGCTGGCCGGGCTGGTGGGCGCGCTGGCCAGCCCGATCGCGTGGACCCATCACGTGTACTGGTTCGTGCCGGCCTTCGTCGTGCTGATGGACGCCGGCCTGCGTGAGCGCGACATGCGGCCGCGGCTCGCGCTGCTGGGGCTCGCCGCGGCGGGGTTCCTGATCCTGCTGCGTGGCGTGGTCTCGTTTGACGACTGGGGCGCCACGCCGCTGCCGACCGACACGGTGGGTGAGTTTCTCCGGCGCAACGCGTATGTGCTGCTCGCGCTCGTGTTGATCGCCGTGCTGCCGGTGCGGACCGGGGTGCTCGATTATCGCAGACGTGGTGCGAAATGGACAGATCTACCTAGCCACGCCCGAGTGGGCTAATCTGTCCTTAACAGACAAGCTCCCCCGTGTTACACCGTTTCCCCCGGTGAGGTCGGCCCTCCGCAAACGGCATGCGGAGGGCCGATCGCCGTTCTACCACAAGATCCATTCGCACCTAGTCGCTGGTGCGGCGGGCGGGTGGGAAGGCGGTCTCCGTGGGCAGGCCGGCTGCCGTCTTGCGGCGCCGGGCGGGGCGAGACGTGGACCCCAGTGCCCCCAGCGCCGATGCCAGGTCGGCCGAGCCGGGAAGGTCAGGACTCGCCGGCGCCGGGCCGGCCTCGTCCGGATCGGGAGCCGTGCGCCCGCTGACCGGCGCGTCGCGCGAGGCAAGGTCCGCCGGGGGATGTCCGCCGGAGGTCGGCGCGGGTAGCGGGGCGGGGGTGACCGCCACGCTCGGATGGGGTGGCCAGGCCAGGATCGCCTGCACGGGCATCGGTGTCGGCGCGGCCCACGCGGGCCTCGGGCGGTCGACGACGGTCGCCGGAGCCGCGGCGGCCTCGGGCGCCACGTCGGCGAGCGTCGACGGACGGGCCGGCGACGGGCGGCGGGTCGGCCAGGCCAGCGTCGCCATGCCCAGCATGATCAGGACCGCGCCGGCGACCATCAGGCCCCACGTCGCCGGGGCGAGCCAGCCCGGACGCACCTCGACACGGAGGTCGACCGTCATCCCGGCGCTGGCGTCCGGGCGCATGACGACGAGGGCGAGGCGCTGGCCGCGTACCTCCGCGGAGTCCCAGCCCACCCCGCCCGCGCCGGACAGCTGCCAGGCCGGCTGCGCGGCGGGAACGGCCGTGCCCTCGACCGGCGTGATGCCCACCGGCAGCGGCCCGCTGGTCAGGCTGACCCGGTCGACCTGGGCGTAGGCCGCGCCGGCCAGGTAGCGGGCCACCTCCTCCGCTGGGGCGATGCCGACGAGCGCCGGACCGGCCTCGGTGCGGGCGGTGACGCGCAGGCGGGTGTCACGCGCGCGGGTGAACGGGGCCTCGCGCCGCAGGAGGGCGTCGAGGTCCGGTACGACGACGGCGTGGCCGGGCGTGGTGATCCGCTCCACGCGCCCGCTGAACGCCCCGCCCCCGTCGCGGTGCTGCATGGCCGTCCACAGTGCACCGCCGACGAGCAGCACCGGCAGCCCGATGGTGAGCAGCAGCATGCCCGCCGCCGTACGCACGATCCGCATTCCCGTTCCCCTCCGAGACGCCCCTTATGAGGGAGAACGAGCATGCCGGCATCACGACGCCCGGCGGCCCCGGAGAATCGTGAGGCCACTGAGGACGAGCCCGGCGAGGGCCACCACCAACGCGATCACGGCGAGGATCAAGGCGGGCCCGTCGCCGTCGCTGTCGTCATCGCCGCCCGGTGCGGCGGCCGCGCCGGGTGTGGTGGACGGTGCTTCGGACGAGGCGGCCACGAGGGTCAGCACCGGCGCGGGGTTTTCCGGCTCCTCGCCGCCCGGCTGCGGCTCCTCGATCCAGCGGGAAACGGCGTTGTCGGAGTACGTCTGGAGGGCCTTGAGCACAAGCCTGTCGGTATCCGGCAGCGGCCCCATCGACACCGGGAACTCCGCGAACTCGCCCGGCTTGACCCCGCCGCCTGCCGCCGCGGTCCACGTGATCTTCGAGACCACCTCGCTGACCTGGGTGCCGTTGACGTCGACAGGCGGGTCCACCTTGCGCTTTTCCACCGCCACCGTCCAACCGGCAACCGGCATGGTCGAGACCGAGCCGACCGGCGCGCTTTCCGGCAGCACCACCTCGACCTTGACGGTGGAGGCGGTGTCGCTCTCGTTGGGCACCCGGAACGCCAGCCGGGCGATGCCGCCCTTCTCCGCCTCCTGCGGGTTGACGGTGACGTGGGCGGATGCCGGCGCGGCGACGAGGAAAACCCCCGCGAGGACAACGCCGAGCACGAGAGCAACGCGTTTCATCGGGAACCCTTCTAGCTCACGGGCACGGTGGCGGTCACCGTTGCCTGGTCGATCTCGGATATGCGGACCGTGAACTTGAGCTGCCAGTCGCCCTCGATCGGGAGGGCGATCTCACCACTCGCGTGGTTGTCGGTCAGCGGCAGCATCGGGATGTCGACCGGCGCGACATCGTTCGCGGGCAGCGCGGCCGTGCCCTTCCACTCCACCACCGGCAGCGGCTTGTTGCTCTTGTCGTACGCGTACAGGTGGATGGAGTTGTTGCCCTTCTTCGCCGGGTCGACGTCGACCTGGAGCTTGAAGAGGTTGCTGTCGAGCACGGCGGTGTAGAAGCCCGGCCCGCCGACGTCCTCGTTTGCCGAAGCGGTGCGCGCCGGGGTGGTCTGCACCAGCACCGCGGCAAGCCCCAGCACCACGGCGGTGATGCCCAGCTCGAGACCCACCGACCGGCGCAGCCGCCGCGGCTCGCCGGGGGCCATCCGGCTCAGGACAAGCTTCCGCGAGTACGCCGCGACGCCGACCACGGCGCCCAGCAGCACCACCTTCGCGATGATCAGCCGGCCGTACGTGGTCGACACGAGCGCGTCCGGCGTGCCCACCTCGATCAGCGCCTGCACCGTGCCGGCCAGCACCAGCGCGCCCACGGCGAGGGTGGCCCAGCGCGACCAGATCGGCAGGATCGCGCCGAGCTCGCGCTCGTTGGCCTGCCGCAGCAGGAACGCGACGAGCATGGTCAGCCCACCCAACCACACCGCCATGCTGGCCAGGTGGACCGCGTCGACCACCACCGAGACCGCGGCGACCGGTGAGGCGGCGGGGTGGCCGGCGACCGGCCAGGTGAGGATGGCCGCGCCGCCGAGCACGGCGAGCAGGATCTGGTCGACGCGCCCGGTCTCGCCGCGCAGCAGCGGGCGCAGGAGCAGCGCTATCGCCACGAGCAGGCCCAGCCGGATCAGGTGGGCGGTGCCGAATGTGGTGGAAAGCACATTTCGCAGCCCGTCGCCGTCGATGTCGAAGGGACCGCCGCCGGTGGTGTACGGCACTTCGAGGAAGAGGCTGACCAGGGTGGAGAACGTCACGAGGCCCATGCCGGTCCAGATCAGGGCGGCCGGGCCGCTCCGCGCGAGCCGGGTCGGCCACAGCAGGCTGACCACGAGGACCGGGCCGACGAGCAGGACGAGGCCGGCATACCCGATGTAGCGGGCCACCTTCATGCCGGTCGCCACGACCACGTTGTCGCCCTGCTCGTCAGCGGCGTCGGTGGGTGGCGTGGTGGAGGGCGCGCCGACCGAGTACGTGAACCCGCCGGAGACCGGGTGGCTGTCGGCCGAGATCACCCGGTAGCTGACCAGGTAGGTGCCCTGCGCGCCGGTCTGCTGCACGGGGATCGTCACGACCGAGCCGTCGTAGCGGGCGTCGCCCTCGTCGACCCGCTTGCCGTCGGGTCCGATGATGCGTATCCGGTCGGGCACCTTGCGCACCGACTCGCTGAAGGTCAGCACGACCTCGGCCGGCGCGGCCTGCAGCACGGAGTTGCCGATCGGGTTGCTGCTGGCGAGCACGGCGTGGGCGCTGGCGGGGGCGGCCGGGAGCGCGAGCGTCGCGAGAGCGCCGGCGATCATGGCCAGCAGGCTCAGGGGGATAAGCCGGAGTCGCGAGGCTACGGGCCTTGCCCCCGACGGCGGACGAGCGCCGGGCGACGGGGCGTGGTAGGCGCTGTGGCGGGTCATGACGGCCATGATTTCTGAGCCGGGCGCGCTGAAGCGACCCGGGTCGCATAGCCGGTCATAGGTATGTAGTCGGCGGGGGCGTGGGAAAAGTTCCCGGTGGGGCACTCAACTTTCTTACAGCAAGCCCGCGTACCCTGAGGTGCCGTGATTCCCGCCCAGCGTGACGTCCACGCCGCCGACGAGTGGGTGGATGCTGCCCGCGACGGCGACCAGGCCGCGCAGGCGCAGTTCGTGCGGGTCACCCAGGTCGAGGTGTGGCGGTTCGTCGCCGCGCTCGTCGATCCGGCCAGCGCGGACGATCTGGCGCAGGAGACCTACCTGCGGGCGTTTCGGGCACTCCCCTCGTTCGAGGGGCGGTCCAGCGCCCGCACGTGGCTGCTCGGCATCGCCCGCCGGGCCTGCGCCGACCACGTGCGCACGATGGTCCGCCGCCGCAGGCTCGACGAGCGGCTGGCCGCGCAGGCGCACACCGACGGCCCCTACCCTGACCCCGCCGCCCAGCTCGGGGCCGCCGACCTGCTGAGCCGGCTGTCCGACGAGCGACGCGGCGCTTTCGTGCTGACCCAGGTGCTCGGCTTGTCGTACGTGGAGGCGGCAGACGTGGAGGGCGTGCCGGTGGGCACGATCCGCTCCCGGGTGGCCCGCGCCCGCGCCGACCTCGTCGACGCGCTCGGCGACGCGCTCGCCAGCTGAAGGAACCTCCCCAGACCGTAGGACGACTAATGAATGTGACCGTCGCGAGTCCGCCCGTTTCGCCCACATCTGTCAGTAGATGGCATATCGCGCGACCGTGGCTCGGCACGCTGGTGCGCCTCGGCCTCGCCGCCGTATGGATCGTCGCCGGCGGCGCCAAGGTCGGCGACCTCGCCGGGTCCGGCCGGGCCGTCAACGCCTACGACGTGATGCCCTACGACCTCGCCAAGGTGATCGGCGCCGCGCTGCCCTTCGTCGAGCTCGCCCTCGGCGTACTCCTGCTGGTGGGTCTGGCCACGCGACTCGCCGCCGGCGTCTCCGCGGCGCTGTTGGTCGTCTTCGTCACGGGTATCACCCAGGCGTGGGCGCGCGGCCTGCAGATCGACTGCGGCTGCTTCGGCAGCGGTGGCCAGCTCGGCGCGGGCCAGAGCCCCTCCTACGGCCCGGAGATCCTGCGCGACCTGGGCTTCCTCGCGCTCGCCGGGTTCCTCCTGATCTGGCCCCTCACCCGTTTGCCCATCGATAGCTGGCTGGAGAAGAAATGAGTACCAGGGTCGGGCAGAAGCAGGCCTCGCGTATGGTGCGCGACCAGATCGCCCGGGAAAAGCGGCGTTCGCGCACGCTGTGGACGTCGGTCGCGGCGGTGGCCGTGCTGGTCATCGCCGGGCTGATCGGCTGGGGCGTGGTGGCGAGCCAGGATTCCGGCAGCTACATCGCGCCGGCCGGCGCCGTGGAAAACGGCACCGGCATCAAGGTCGGCACCGGGCCGGTCCAGATCGACATCTACGAAGACTTCATCTGCCCCGCGTGCGGGCAGTTCGAGAAGCAGACCGGCGCCACGATCGACCAGCTCGTCTCCGAGGGCAAGGCCTCGGTCGTGTACCACCCGCTGGCGTTCCTCGACCGCGCCTCCTCGACGCAGTACTCCACCCGGGCGTCAGCCGCTTCCGGGGCCGCGGCGGAAGGCGGTAAGTTCCGGGAGTACGCCAAGGCGCTCTTCGCGCAGCAGCCGGCCGAGGGGAGTGCCGGTCTCAGCGACGACCAGCTGATCGAGATCGGCCGGTCGGTCGGCCTCGGAGACGCCTTCGCCCAGGCGGTACGGGACGGGAAGTACAAGCCGTGGACGGCACACGTGACCGACGAAGCGAGCGGCGACGGCGTCACCGGCACGCCGACCGTGCGGGTGGGCGGCAAGGACGTCCAGCCGACCACGCAGGCGATCCTCGCGGCCGTCGGCTGAGAAGGCTCGCCTTCGCCTCGGTCGCCGGTGTCCTCGGGGCGCTGGCGGCCGCGGCGCCGGCATGGGCACACGGCGGCGACGCGCCCGACGCCACCAACTACCGCACGGTCGTCACCTCCGCGCCGCCGATGCCGGGCCTCATGGTGCGCGCCGTCGAGGCGGGCGGGCGGCTGGAGCTCGACAACCGCACCGGCCGCACGATCGAGGTTCTCGGCTACGACGGCGAGCCCTACCTCGAGGTGCGCCCCGACGGGGTGTACCAGAACACGCGCTCCCCGGCCACGTACCTCAACGCGACGCTCGCCGGCGACACCGAGCCGCCGGCCACCGCCGACCCGACCCAGCCGCCCGAGTGGCGGCGCGCCTCGGACAAGCCGGTGTTTCGCTGGCACGACCACCGCACCCACTGGATGAGCGCCCAGCCGCCGCCCGCGGTCCAGGCCGACCCCGGCCGCGAGCAGCGGGTACGCGACTGGGTGGTCCCGCTCCGCGACGGGCTGTCCACGATGGAGGTTCGCGGCACGCTCGACTGGGTGCCGCCGCCGAGCCCGGGCGTGTGGTGGGCGTTCGTCATCATCGTCGGGATCTCCGTGGCCGCCCTGGGCCTGTGGTCGAGAGCGTTGCCGGTGCTCGCTGGCCTGGCTCTCGCACTTGGCCCGCTCGCGATCACGTACGCGGTGGCCCGCGAGCTCGACGCCGGCACCACCGGGGTGGGCCGGGTGATCGGGGGCCTGCTCATCGGACAGGTGTGGCCGGTGGTCACCGCGCTGGCCGCGGTCGCCGCCGGCGTGTACGCGCTCGCCCGCCGCCCCGCCGCCGACTTCGCGCTCGCCATGGCCGGCACGTGCGTCGCCGTCTTCGCGGGTGCGGCCAACGCGGCGGTGTTCGCCCGCGGCGTCGTGCCCCTGCCGTGGTCGCCGGTGTTCGCCCGGGTGATGATCGTCGCGGTGATCGCGGTCGGCGGCGGCGTGGCTGTGGCGGCCGCGTTGCGCATGCGCGCGGCTGCCCAGGCCGCGGCGGGCGCCGTGTCGCCCGAGGAGCCGGCCACCCCCTAAACCGGCCGGGATATCCGCCTGAACTGGACCAACCCCGAGTCTGGTGCGGCTCGATGACGCATGAGCGACGGGCCCGCGAACCCTGGCCGGTAGCCTGGAGCGTGTCTCAGGTAAGGGCACGTGACGGGCGCCGCCTTCGGGTGGAGATTTCGGGAAATCCCCAAGGGCGGCCGGTGTTCTTGCTGCACGGCACGCCGGGCAGCAGGGTCGGCCCCAAGCCGCGGGGGAGCATCCTCTACCGGCTCGGTGTCCGTCTCGTCTGCTACGACCGCCCGGGATATGGCGGCTCCGATCGGCTGCCGGAGCGGACCGTCGCCGACGCGGCGCAGGACATCGAGGCCATCGCCGACCATCTGGGGCTCGAACAGTTCGCGGTGGTCGGTCGTTCGGGTGGAGGTCCGCACGCCCTCGCGGCCGCGGCGTTTCTTCCGGAGCGGGTCACGCGGGTCGCGGTGCTCGTGGGGTTGGCCCCGGCCAACGCGTACGACCTCGACTGGTTTCACGGCATGACGGATGCCAACCTCAACGCGTACACGACGGCCGACCTGGACGGGCCGAAGCTCGTGGAGCGGCTGCGGCTACGGGCCGACCGCGCCCGCCGCGACCCGGAGCACCTCGTCGAGGTGTTGCGCGGCCAGATGACCGACCCGGACCTGCGGGTGGTCGGCGACATCGTGATTCGCCGGCTGCTCGCGGAGACCTACGCCGAAGCGCTGCGGTCGGGTCCGTACGGCTGGATCGACGACGTTCTCGCGTTGCGCTCGCAGTGGGGTTTCCGGCCGGAGCACATCCGGCCGCCGGTGCTGCTGTGGCACGGCGCCGACGACAACTTCTCGCCGGCCAGCCACACCCGCTGGCTGGCGGCGCGGATACCGCGCGCGTATGCGCAGGTGCAGGCGCAGACGGCCCACTTCGGCGCGGTGCAGATCCTGCCGGAGATGCTCTGCTGGCTGATCGGCGGCCCGCTGGGTCCGCCCGGCGACACGCCCTAGCCGATCCGCTACCAGGCCGGGTGTGGGTCGATCGTGCGGAGCTGGTCGAGCGCCAGCGCCCCGAAGTCCTCGACGTGTTCGGCCATCAGCGCCACCGCGTCCTCGCAGCGCAGCGTGTCCGGGTGTTCGGGCCCGAGCACGCCGGCCGTGTCTTCGGCGCACGCGCGCGCGAGACGCGACGCCTCCTCCCGCTGCCCGTCGTCCGCGTGGAGCGCGGCCAGGTTGAGCCGGACGGCGAGGGTGTGTGGATGCTTCGGACCCAGTACGCCGCGCGTGCCGATGTGGGCTTCGTTGAGCAGCGAGCGCGCGAGCGCCCGGTCGCCCGCCGCGCGGCTGGCGACGCCGCGGTTGTTGACGCTGGCGAGGGCGTACGGGTGCCGGGGTCCGAGGCTGCTCTCGTAGGCGAGGTGTACCTGCGTCAGCTCGGTGACGGCACTGCCGACGTGACCGAGCGAGAGCAGGTTGACGGCCCGGCTCAGCCGGCAGGAGAGTGTCGCGGGGTTCGCCGGGCCGAGCTGCTCGTTGAGCCCTTCGTACGCCTCGTCGAGAAACGGCGCGGCGAGGTCGGCGTGGCCGGCGCAGCGCAGTGAGACACCGAGGTTCGCCGACGAGACGAGCGCGGGCAGGGCGGTCGAGCCGAAGGCCTCTTCGAACGCCCGGCGGATCAGGCGCAGCAGCGCGACCGAGCCCGCGTAGTCGCCGGCCTCGCGCATGTCGCGTCCCAGGTTTCCGCCGGACGCGAGGGTCAGCGGATGACTCTCACCGAGGATCTGGCCGCGCAGCTCGTACCCCCGCTCGTCATGAAGCCGGGCGGTGCGGAAGTCCCCGGCGGCGCGGTGGGAGGCGGCCAGGCCGTGGGCCGCGGTGAGGGTGACCGGGTGGTCGGCGCCGTGCGATTCGAGACAGGCGGCGTGTGTTTCCCGGTCGAGCTCGATCGCGATGGTGTATCTCCCGAGCGCGCGGAGGTCGGTGCCCAGGGCGCACGCGGTGCTCAGCGTGTCGGGATCGCCGGGCCCGATCTGGGCGCGTTGCTCGGCCAGCACCTCGGCGTGGATCGTGTGCGCGGCGTCCGCCCGGCCAAGGTCGCGGGTGATGCGCCCGAGCAGGTCCCGCAGCCGGAGCGCCTGCCGTTGGTGGATCACGCCGGACTCGCGCCAGGCGGCCTCGGTGCGCACCGCCAGGGCGTAGGCGTCGGCCAGAGCGCCGCGCGCCAGGTCGTGCCGGAGCTGGTCGAGGATCAGCTCCCGGACCGGCTCGTCCGGACAGCGCGCCGCGTCGCAGTGGTCGAGGTGTGGCCACAGTAGATCGAACCACGCCCAGGTGGTCGGGTCGTCGACGCCGGCGGGCGGGCGTAGCCGCGATAGCACGCCGTGCACCTGGTGCTGGGCGTCAGCCAGGCCCTCGCCGTCGAGCTGGCTCCGCAACAGGTGCTGCAGCAGCCGGTGGATGTGCAGCTCGCGGCGGCCGACGTCGAGCCGGACCAGGGCCAGGCGATTGATCTTCTGCACGAGCTGGGCGCGGTAGGGGCGGTCGGCGACCGCCGGGTCGTCCCGGGCGAGCGCCGCGGCGAACTCGTCGGCGTAGATGACGTCGAGCCCGACGCATGGAGCGAGGACCGCGCAGAGCTGGAGCAGTCGATGCGCTGTCGGGTTACTCTTCCGCAGGCGGTCCAGCGACCGGGCCCAGGTCTGCTCGACGCCCGTGACGCCGTCCCGCTCGACCTGCCGGGCGTAGTCCTCGACCCGGGTGCCGGTCTCGGCGAGCCACGCGCCGGCGCCGTCGAGAGCCAGCGGCAGGTCGCCGAGCAGGGCCGCCAGCCGGTCGGCCTGCCGGGCGTCGATGGCGGGTACGAAGCGGCGGAGGTGCTGGATGCTTTCGCGCCGGCTGAAGACCTCGATCCTGTTGGTGTGCACGAGGTCCTGCCAGGGCGTGCCACGCGAGGTGAAGAGCAGATGACCCGCCCCGGGTGGGAGCCGGCTTGTGACTTCGTCGAGGTCTTCCGCGTCGTCACAGACGACGAGCCATGGTGCGTATGGGCTTTTCGGGGTCGGCGGGCCGATGTCGGTCAGGGCGGGGTCGCTCGCCTTGTCCGGGCCAAACCACCAAACCGCGTCGTACGCGTTCTTGAACCTGTGTGCGTACTCCAGCGCGACCTGTGTCTTTCCGACACCGCCCATCCCGTGCAGCAGCACGGGTACCGGGCGGCGTGAGGCGTCGGCTTCGGTGTGCGCGTGCAGGTAGGCGCGGATCCGGCGGAGCTCCGCCTCGCGGCCGGTGAAACGTGGGTTTCGCTCCGGCAGCTCGACGATCTCGGGAGGGCGTCCCGGAAAACGCCGGCCGAGCTGCCGCCGGACCAGCGGGAGCGCGGCACCCGTCCGGCCGACGAGCCGGAGGATCCGGACCATCGCGGCGTCCGCGTCGAGCCCGGCGACGAAGGCCGAAGCCGAGGTGGTCAGCCCGGGTAGGGTCCGGACCTCGTCCACGTAGACCGCCAGCACGCTGCGGCTGTCGTCCCTCTTCCGGGGTACGAGCATCGCCTGGGTGTCGGCGCTCGCGGCCGAGACGATCAGGAGCAGGCGGGCCTCGTGCGACGCTTGGCGGGTGCTCCGCTCGGCGGTGTCCAACGGTGCGTCGTGCACGCGTACGCCGGCCGACATCAGCAGCCGCTCGATCCATTCGGCCCAGATCTGGTCGGCTGGAACGTACGCGAGCGAGAGCTCCTCCTCGACCACCGCGGAGCGGCGGGTGAACCGGGCGAGCGTGTGCGCGCGCAGCGGATCGTTGACGGGCGCGAGCCTGCTCACCGCACCATCCGTGATGTGGTGGGTGAGCGCCTCATATGCGCTCAGTAAGGAAGAGACCGTCCCGGGCCGGTCGCCGAACGTAGCGAGGATCTCTTCGAAAGCGTAGTAGGGGCGATGAGGCAGCTCGACCGCGCGCCAGTAGTCTTCCCGCTCCAACTCGGACAGCCGGCTGGGAAGACCGGCGAGCCGGCTCATCGCGATCATCCGACCGATTTCGGCTTTCTCCTGCTCAGCGGTATCCACGCGGGTCGGCACCGGCAAGATGCGGATCTCCCTGCCGCCGTACCTGTATCGGACCGACGCCGCTATCTCCGCCGCGCCCTCGATGCCTTGCGCGCTCAAGGTGAAGCAGTTGACGAGCACATCCGGAAGCTGGATCGTGCAAATGTCCGCGACCTCGTTCCACCCGCTGCGGCTGTCGACGAGGGTGTAGTCGTACCCACGACGCATCTCCGCGCGCAGTTCGTCAAGGAATCGCCCGCCTTCGTAGCGCTCATAGAATTCATCCCAGTTCATCGCGCTGAGGGTCGGCGCGTACAGCCGGTCCTGCCGTCCGGCACTGAGCAGGTGCAGGCACCCGTCACCGGGAAACTCCCAGTCGATGGCGATGACGTGTGGCTCTACCTGTGTGTGACGCTTCCACTCCGCAGCGCCCCGAGCGAAATCCCATTCGTATCCCCGGACAAGATCGGCGACGCCCGTAGCCAGCTCGACGTCTTCCGGCCGGAGGAAGGGCCGGAAGTATCTGTGCAGCGCAGGGGCCTCGAAGTTCCAGTCGGTGACGAGTACCCGGCGCCCGGCGGCCGCGAGGATCCAGGCGATGTTGGCCAGGGCCATCGTGCGGCCAGTGCCACCGGTGAACGAGTAGAACGTGACCATACGGCCAAACCGGTCTTCGCTCATTGATGCTCTTTTCGAGGGGTGGCTTCGGCGATCCATATAGTGAAGCATCCGAGGGCGAATTGACCCAGAGCGCTACCGAGAGCCGGATTCCGATCTTTTCAGACTTGTGGATCGTGGTGCTGATGGGTCAAAATCCGCAGCACCCTCCGGGCCTCCGCGCGGCGCGCGGGGTTGCGTGACAGCAGGCACACGAGGGCGGCGCTGAGAAAGGCCACCGCCCTCGCGAGCTGCCAGGACAGCAGGACCAGGAGCGCCAGGACGCTCGTGTCCAGTGGGACGTTCACGGCTTCTCCTCCGGGCGGGTAGGCGGGGACGTGATTGACGCCTTGAAATGAGCGTGAAACCCGGCGAGGTTTGGTCTCTACTTTTGTGGCCCCGTTGATACAGATCTTTACGGGGCCAGCACGGTGTGAATTGCGTGCCGGCCCTCCGGTCGTGAACTTGACAAACGCGGGCAATGAGCGATCTTTCCAAAAGGATCATGAATCGCGACAGCCGGATAGTTGTTCGGAAGTGAGGTGCCATGTAAAGCTTGACCATCAGGGCTTGACAAGGGTTGGCGCGCGCGTGGAGTGTGTTGTTTGGCGATCCCGTTGCCAGATCTGGATCACCTCCCCAGTGGTCCACTGCGCGAGCTGGTCGTGTCCTTGCACGAGCTCTACGACCAGGCTGGCCAGCCTGCCGCCCGCCTCATCAGCAAAGACATCTTCCGGCTCCCCAACCGCCTCGAAAACGTTTCGCACCAGACCGTGAGCGCCATGCTGCACGGCACCACGCTCCCGGCCTGGGGCAAGGTCAAGTCGATCGTGGTCGCCCTGGCGCAGCGCGGCGAGCTCGACGCCGAGGAGAAGGAGCTCGACAGGCATTTCAAACCGCTGTGGGTGGCGGCTCGCGGAGGTGGTCGCCCGGCGCACAGATCCGCCGGTGTGCAGACCTTGACCCAGCCGACCGAGACTCAGCCGACCGAGCCGAGGCTCGGCCTGCTGCCAGAGCTGAAACCCCCGGCGCCGATGCACCCGGAGCGGCTCACCGCGGTGATCCGATCGTTCGACGTGGTGCGTCCTCGGATCGAGTCGTCGCGGCCGGTGCCCGCCGAGCCCATCGTCGGTGGGCTGCCCGACCGCGACGCCAGCTTCACCGGCCGGGAGGCGATGCTCGATCGCATGCGGGCGGAGATGCTCGCCAATCCGCACGCGCCGATGGTGCTTCACGGCCTGAGCGGGGTTGGCAAGTCGCACCTGGCCCGGGAGTACGTCGAGCGGTATCTACCGGATCACCTGGTCACCTGGTGGGTGCAGGCCGACCAGGTGGAGCGGGCACGCCGGTCACTCCTCGACCTGGCCGACCGGCTCGGCACCCGGATGGGGCAGAGCGCCGAGCAGACGATCGAAAGCGTCATCAAAGACCTCCAAGCGCTGCCCGCCCCCTATCTCCTCGTGTTCGACGGCGTCAACGACGAGGAGGTGCGCCGCCTGATGCCCAACTTCGGCGGCCATGTCATCGTCACCACCTGCGACCCGACGTTCGGACACGAGAGCACGAGCGTCGGCCTCGAAGTGCCCGACTTCACCGTGGACGAGGCGGTCGCGTTCCTGCGAAAGCGAGACGTCGCGCTGACCGAAGAGCGCGCCATGGAGCTGGTCGGGAAGATCGGGAGACTGCCGCTGGCGCTGGAGCACATCGCCGCGCTCCGCCGCGCGCCCGGACTGTCCTGGGAGGAGTTGCAGCAGCGGCTGGAGCACACGGCGGCCGACGACGCGCCGGCCGGGTCACCCTCGACGCATCCACCCGAGGTGCTCGCGTCCATCAAGGTGGCTCTTGAGGCGTTCCACACGGCCGACCCCGCCGCGATGTTGGTTCTCGAGCTGTTCGCGTGGTTCGGGTCCGAGCCGGTGTCGGTGGCGCTGTTGCGGCAGGGGCGTGCCGGCGACGTCTCGCTGGCCCTGTGGCGTACCTTCCGCAATCCGGTCGACCTGCCGAAGGCGCTGCGGTCGATCCAGCAGTTCGGGCTGGCTCGCCTGCACGCCGACCAGCGGGTCGAGGTGCAGCCGGTGACCCGTGGCGCGTTGCGCGCCGTGCTGTCTCAAGACGCGTTGGATCGCGCCCGGCACAACGTCCACGAGATCCTCGCGGCCGCGGACCAGGGCCGGCCGGACGATGTGGTGTCGATCGGCATGCACCGGGAGATCGCCGCTCACGTGCTGCCCGCCGACCTCATCCGGTCGAAGTCGCCGGAGGCTCGACAGACGGTGTATCACCAGATTCGCTACAGATACATCATCGGAGACTATGCGGGCGCGTGTGCCCTCGCGGATTCGACCGTGTCGACGTGGGGTGCCGATCCCGACCTCGGGCCGGCCGACGAGCTGGTCCTGCAGGCCACGCGCGAGTGGGCCAACGCGTTGCGGGGGCTCGGCCGATACCAGGAGGCTCGTGACCTGACGGCAGACGCCATGAGCCGGCTCCGGGCCGACCCGGAGTACGGCGAAGACCACTACCTCACGCTGGACATGTCGTCGAGCCACGCATCCGACCTGCGACTGTCGGGTGAGTACCGCCGGGCTCTGGAGATCGACAGCGATACGCTCGGCCGCTGCCTGCGCCAGTACGGTGATTTGGACGCCCGCACGTCGAGGCGCCGGCACAATCTCGCGGTCAGCCTGCGCCATCTCGGTGAGTTCGGCAGGGCCGAGGCCACCGACCGGGAGGCGCTCGCCTACCACCGGGAAAACTACGGCGTCGACGATTGGCGCACCCTCCTGTCCGTACACGCGCTGGCCGAGGACATGTACGGGTTGGGCCAGTACGCACAGGTGCTCGACCTACAGCCGGAGTACGCCGGCACCGGCAGCCGATTACCCGCGCAGCTCGACCGCGCCGGCCTGCTCTTCCGGCGCACCCTGGCACTGGCGCACCGCGGTCTCGGCGCGGTCGCGGAGGCGTTGGAGATGCTGCATGACCACTACGGCGAATGCAATGTCACGTTCGGCTCCGACCATGAGTACACACTTGCCGCGATGCTCAGCTACGCCAACACGTTGCACCTGCACAACGCCGTGGAGGAGGCCGACGTCTGGGCATCGGACGCCGAGACGGCGTACGTGCGCACGTTCGGGCGTCGCCATCCCCTCACCCTCGGTGCCCGGGTAAACCGAGCGGCGATCCTGCGCGCCAAAGGGCAACGGACCCCGGCGCAGCAGCTTGACGCGGTGGCGAGCGAAGCATTGCGCGACACGCTCGGCGACCGGCACCCGTTCACGATCTCGGCGATCGCCAACCTCGCTACCGACTACTCACTCGCGGGTGGACGGTCACAGGTAGCCCGCGCGCTCTCCGAAGACGCCTACACGAAGGCCCGTGAGGTGCGCGGAGAAGACCACCCGGACACCCTGTCCATCGCCGCCAACCTCGTGCTCGACCTGGCCGCGGTCGGCGAGACGAGCGAATCGGAGGCGCTGCGCGAAGACGTGCTGGTACGCACGAGCGCGGCGCTGGGGGACGCGCACTTTATCACGGACAGCGTTGCGCACAAACGGCGGATCGACTGCTTGGTGGAGCCACCCTCGGCGTAAACCGGCACCCTTGTCAAAATATGTCAAGTTGGCCTCGCGAGGTGTAAACCTGACACTTCTTCCATCCGTGCGTCCTCCATACTGCTGCGGGCGCGATGTGCGCGCCCGCAGTCAGATGCTTGCTGTGTTCCGTAACATAGATGGAGGTCAATATCAGTGGACGCCACATCGATGGATGCAGGGTCGGAGTCGAATCGGTGGGCGCCGCTGGTAGAGGTGTCACACCTGCCAATCGCGGACCTCGTGGCCGGTGGTGACCCGGCCCTGACCCGCTCCGTGGAGCGGCTCGTGCGGAGCCTCGATGACCCCGACGGTGTCATCTCGGCGTTCAGCTCATTCGTTCAGTGATCCATTCCGCCGTAGCGACAGTGCGTGCCGGTCACAGCCGGCGCGCGCCTTGGCCGTACGGCGAGATGGATCTGAAGCAGGTCCGCGAGTCCGGCTGGCGGCCGGTCCCGGTGCGCGACGTGATCGTGAAGGTGCACGAGAGATGCAATCTCGCGTGCACCTACTGCTACGTCTACGAGCACGCGGACCAGAGCTGGCGTGATCGGCCGTCGGTGATGCCGGCCGACGTCTGGCAGGCGACGGTCGCCAGTCTCACCCGGCACGTCGTGCGGCACGGCCTGCCGGCGATACGCGTGATCCTGCACGGCGGCGAGCCGCTGCTTCTCGGGGCGGCTCGTGTCGGCGAGCTCGCCGGAGACCTGCGCGCCAGCCTCGAGGAGCACTGCGCCGTCGAGGTCGGGATGCAGACCAACGGGGTGCTGCTCAACGAGCGGATGATGGCGGAGCTCCGGCGGCACCGGGTGCGGATCGGCATCAGCGTCGACGGCACCCGCGCCGACCACGACCGCTACCGGGTGACACACGACGGCCGTGGCACGTTCGACCGTGTGGCGGCCGCGCTGCGCCTGCTCGGCCAGCCGGAAAATCGCGACAGCTACGGCGGTCTACTGTGTACGGTCGCGGCGGACACCGATCCTATCGCCACCTACGACACGCTCCGGGCGTTCGAGCCGCCCTCGATCAACTTCCTCCTGCCGCACGCCAACTGGGACAACCCGCCGCAACGGCCGGCGGGCTCACCGACGCCGCACGGCGACTGGCTCGTCGCGGCCTTCGACCGGTGGTACGCGGACGAGGATCCCCCCAGCGTCCAGCTGTTCGAAGACGTGATCGTGCTGTTGCTCGGCGGCAAGGGCAGCTCTGAGCAGATCGGGCTCAGCCCGGCGGCGCTCGCGGTGATCGAGACCGACGGCACGATCGAGCAGGTCGACGCGCTGAAGTCTGCGTATCCGGGTGCGGCGGCCACCGGTCTTGACATCCGGCGGGACGAGTTGGACGCGTTGCTCGACGATCCCGGCGTCGTGGCCCGCCAGATCGGGCGTATCGCCCTCAGCGACGAATGCCTGGCCTGCCCGCTTCACCAGGTCTGCGGCGGCGGGCACTACGTGCACCGCTACCGCGCGGGGGCCGGGTTTCGAAACCCGTCGGTCTACTGCGACGACCTCCAGCGACTCATCAACCATGTCCGCGACCGGGTCGTCGCGGACGTCTCCGCTCTCTCCGGAAAGGCTCGTTCATGACCGCCGCTGTTCACGAGCTCGACAAGACCATGTTCGACCGGCTCGCCGGAGGTCTGGGTGGCGCGCCGGCGGTCGAAGCCCTGCGCCGGTCGCAGGCGAGCAAGCACCTACAGCTCATCGGATACCTCCTGGAGCGTTGGCCCGGTCCGGCGCGGGAGCGGGACGCCGTCGCCGATGCTCTGGATCGGGCCCGGCGGCGAGACCTCGAGGGGTTTCGCGAGGTGATCGGCGCGCCGCTGGTCGGCGGCTGGGCCGCGATCGCGGCCCGGGCAGCGCACCGCGACGGTCTGAAGTGGACGGACGCGGCGCACCTCGCGGCCATCGCGATGGTGGCCAGCGCGGCCACCGGCGTCGACGGCGCGGCGGAGATACCCGTCCGTGACGGTGTCGCGGCCGTGCCCGGATGGGGCGTCGCGACGCTCGGCGACACCGAGCGGGCACTGCTCACCGCCGAAGGCGGCCGGCTCACCGTCAGCGCCGGTGGGACCGTCGTCGAGGTGAGCGGTGACGAGGACGAGCCGCGGTGGCTACCGGTGCGCCGGTTGACGGCCGAGGCCGCGGGACGGCGGCTCGCCGTCGGCCTCGACGACGTCGACCCGTACCGGCACGGGCATCACGTGCCGCCTGCCCTCCGGCTGGCCGCCGGTGAGGTCGCGGTCTGGCAGGAGCTGTTCGCCGACGCATGGCAGCTGCTCGCCGAGCGCCGGCCGGAGCGCGCGGCGGAGTTGGCGGTGGGGTTGCGGACGCTCGTGCCGCTGCTGGACCTGGACGACCGATCGGCGCGCAGCGCGACGATCCGCCACGCCTTTGGCGTGTTCGGCCTGACCCGCCCGCCGTCGCCGGCGGAGTTCGCGGTCACGATCGTCCACGAGTTCCAACACTCCAAGCTGAGCGCGATGCTCGACCTGGCCCCGATGAGCGACCCCGACGACCGGGGCAGGTACTTCGCGCCGTGGCGCACCGACCCGCGGCCCTTGGCCGGTCTCCTCCAAGGTGTCTACGCGTTTGTCGGAGTCGTCGACATGTGGCAGGCGCTGCGCGACGTCGACGGCCTGGAGGAGACGGCGACGGAGCAGTTTGCCACCTCACGGATCAATGTGGACATCGGCCTGAGCTCGATCGAAGACTGCGACGCGCTGACCCCGGAGGGCCGGGTGCTCGTCGCCCGGCTGCGCGAGTCGACCGACGAGCTGCTGGGCGTGCCCGTGCCGGCGGCCACGGCGCGAGCGGCGGAGGAGACCACCGCCCGCATCCGGCAGCTGTGGCGGGAGCGCAACGGCGCCGCCTGACCTCGGCGCGGGGCCGGCTCAGGTCGGCGGCGGCTCGATGTCGCCCTCCGCCCGCAGGCCCTCGGCGACCGACAGCACCTCGTGATGGTCCGGACCCAGCAGCCGGCGCAGCGCGTCGAGTGACTCCGTCAGCAGCGCGTTGCCCTCGTTGACGTGACCGGCGGCCAGCATGTCGTGTGCGAGGTTTACCGCGCGCATCAGCAGGTAGGGGTGCTCGAAGCCGTTTCGCTCCTCGTGCCCGCCACCGGTCGTCTCCCGGGAGGTCTGCAGCACCCGGGTGGACAGGTCGAGCGCGGCGCCGGTCTCGCCGGCCAGCGCCAGGTCGATGGCGAGCGAGGCACCGGCACACAACGTGTACGGATGGTCGGGAGACAGCACGCTCGCCAGCTCCGTGAAGCAGCGGTTGTCGAGCTCGCGCGCGTCGTCGAGCTCGCCGTGGGCCCGCCGGATGATGGCCTGGTTGACCATGGCGACGAGGGTCAGCGGGTGACGCTCGCCGAAGTCGGACTTGTATCTGCCCAGCGCGTCGGAGATCTGCTGCTCGGCCTCGTCGAGATCGCCGGACTCCCGCAGCGCGTTGGCCCGACTCACGCTCACGGCGACGGTGTATTCGTGGTTGGACCCGAACCGCTTCTGGGTACGCCCCTGTAGCTCTTCGAGGAGGACGGTGGCTTTGTCGAGCCGGCCAGACTTGCGGAGCAGGATGGCGTATGTGCGGTCGGCCAGCAGGGAGAGCCGGTGGCTCGACGTGAGCGCGTCGTGCAGCGGCTCCCGCCAGCGCTCGACAAGCTCCAAGCCGGCGGCGTAGGCGCCCATGCCGTAGTAGCTGCGCGCCATGTTCATGTATGCCTCGAAGGCTCGCCAGTCTCTGCGACCCGCGTCCTCCCAGTAGTCGGCGACCTCTCGATCGAGCTTGAACGCCTCGGCGAAGCTGCCCACCATCCGGTAGTCGACCGCGAGGTTGGTCTTGGCCCGCAGCGTGTACGTGTCGTCTTCCGCCTTGAACACCCGGCGGTGTGCCACCACGGACTGCTTGTCGAACTCGAGGGCCTGCAGGTACTTGCCGGCGATGCGCAGGTCGGCGCCGACCTGGTTGCCGGTGATGAGGGTGGACTCGTGGTTGGGGCCCAGCCGTGGACTCAGGCGGAACCGCTCGAACGTGTCGAGAGTGATCTCTGCGGCGCTGGCGCTGTCGCCGTAGGAGCGCATCGCGTTGGCCATCTGGGCGCGTGCGAGCAGCGTGAACTCGCCGTCCGGCCCGAGCCGCGGGTCGAACGTCTCGGTCTCCCACGCGGTCGCGGCCCACTCCGCCAGCTGACGGCTGTTTTCGAAGTCGCCGATGATGTACAGGTATCGGGTGTGCTCGACGACGACCTGGCGAGCCTCCAGCGTGTCGGCGTTGATCAGGTCGGCGGGCATGATGTGTGGGCCGATCTCGGCGTGCTGCGCGAGGGCCAGCTCACCGAGATCGTCGGCGTCGCCCGGGTTGGCCTGGACGAGGATGTTTCTGACGTTGCGCAATGTAGCCTTCGCCAGGTCGGGCGGCATCGTGTCGCGCAGCACGCGCTGGACGAGCCGGTGCACCTGGATCCGCTGCGTGGCGTCGACCTTCGCCAGGCCGAACCTGTTGAGGTCGCGGACGGCCCGGTTGAGTGGGATCTTGGCGCGCAGCAGGCCGCGCAGCGGCTCGGTGAGATCCGCGTTCTTCCCCGTCGCCAGCAGCGACACCGCCACCGGCTCACCGCCGAGGTAGGCGAACAGCTCGAAGAGCTGAGCGGTGGCCGGCTGGTCCTGGCGCAGCTGCTTGCTCGCCAGGGTCACGAACGCCGCGACGGAAAGCGGGTAGTTGCTCGGCTTTCCCTCGGACAGAAGCTCGATGTGGCTGTCGAGCAACTCAAGGTACTCCTTGATCGGCATCGCCGTCGCCAAGTACCACGACGCCGCCTGCTCCAGCGCCAGTGGGAGGTCACCGAGCTTTTCGGCGAGCTGTGCCGCGTCGGACTCGAGAATGCGGACGTTGCCCTCGCTGTCACGGCTGCGCTTGAGCAGCAGCTCGACGCTTTCGGTACGCGTGAAGACGTCGACCTCGATCGCTGGCCCGACCGACGCCCATTCCTGGATGCGGGTCGTGACGATCACGTCGCCACCGGATGACGGCAGGAACTGATCCAGGCTGTCGGGGTCGTCGGCGTTGTCGTAGATCAGCAACCACGAGAGCTCACCACTGGCCAGGGCGTCAATGACCATTCGCGCGGATTGCTGTCGATCCTCGGTGGTGGGGAGGCCGAGCCGCTCACCGAGAGCGCTGAGTGAGCTCAGCACGGCGGCGGTCTGCTCGGCCGGGATCCACCAGATCAGATCGTATTGATCCAGGTGACGGTAAACGTACTCGATAACGAGCTGCGTCTTGCCGACACCACCCATCCCATGCAGGGTTTGTGGCAGCACCGACGCCTTGGAGCTCGTGCGCAGGGCCTCTTCCAACTGCTCGAGCAGCACCTCGCGACCGGTGAAGTTACGGTTGCGGATAGGCACGCCGCCCCAGATCATGCCGGCCTCGTCGGTCCGGCGTGGACGCGGTCGGCGGCGATCGGCCAACGCGGAGTCGGCCGCCTGGACGGGCTCGTCCTGCAGCGCGCTGACACCCCGCCCGTGTCGACCGGTGGCCCGGAGATCCGCGAGAGCGCGGGCGTCGATGCCGAGCCCGCCGGCCACCGTGTCTACCCATTTTCGTAGCTGCTCGGCGGTCTGGCCGCTCACAATCGTCTTCAGGCGCTCGACGAAAGTGACAAGTGGCGGCGCGCCGTCGGCGGTGATGGGCAATCGCTCCATGATGCGGATCGCCTTCGCGGTGTCTCGCCAGGTCTGGAGCGAACGCAGCTCGCTGACCTCGGAAAGCTCACCGACCTCGGAGACCGCGTCGGCGACCTCACCGATCGAAATGCTCGCGAGCACCGTACGCAGTTTTTCGCGGTCGGGCGCCGAGAGTAGTGCGGGCCCGGTCGCGTCGTGTGCCAGGGCGGCCGCTCGTGCGCTGTCGTCGCCGCGATGGTGTCGCAGAACGATCTGGGTGAACGTTTTGAGCCCGCCGGAACAGGTCTGGGAAGCACTGAGGATCGCGAGGAGGTCGCGCCTCGGGTCGACCGATCGGGTGATCTCCAACGGACGCGCCAGTGCCCTGCGTAGATCCTCTACCCGGGCATCCCGCACATCAGAATCACCAAGTGCTGGAACTCGTAGAAGTGTTTCCAACATGCCGTCGAGGTGATCTCGACCCAGCACGACCTCGGCCACGGGGCACTCATCTCATTTGCTCGCGCCAGTATCGGAGGATTCATGATATCGCATCTGAATAAGATCGGAAGCGTCAATCCTTCGGCGTCGGCGCGGCACAATTGTTCACTTCGATCCCAGGGCCTGTCTGGGCCTCGCCTCGCTCCACCGTGATCCAGGAGACAGGCCCTAGATGATCTATTCCAAGAGATGGAGATTCTGAGCTACCGCGATGCCCGCCGTGGTCCGTGCCGTCGCTCCCGGGCCGGAGGCCGAGACGGGGTAAGCGCGACCAACCGCGAAGGGTGAGGCTGCGGGAGCGACGGTCTGGACCACGGCGGACATCGCGGTAGCTCGAAATGTCTTGGAATTGACTAGGCGAGCCTGATCGCGTCACCGTCGACGCGGACGCCGACCGCGGGTAGTGGGCTGGGCGCGGGACCGCCGGCGACCGAGCCGTCCGCGATGGCGAATTTGCTGCCGTGGCAGGGGCAGTTGATGGTGCCGCCCGCGACGGCGGTGACCTCGCAGCCGGCGTGGGTGCACGTCGTGGAGAACGCCTTGACGGTGCCGGCCTGCGGCTGCGTCACCACGACCTTCTGGTCGCCGAAGATCCGGCCACCGCCCACCGGGATGCTGGACAGCGTCGCCAAGGGCGGCGGGCCGGCCGGCGGCGGCGCGGATGCGCTCTGCTCCCCGCCGCCCGCAGGACCGGTCGGCTCCGCGGCGCTCGGCGGCTGCGTCGGGGGTGGGTTGGCGGGCGGGTTCGCGGCGGGCGGAGGTGCGGACGAACCGCCGTACGTACTGCAGGCACCCAGACCCACCGCGACGACAGCCGCGCACGGTGCGGTCAGGAGAACCCGGCGCGACGCGAGGTGCCCCGGCATTGCCTCACCCTCTCTAGAGCTTTACGCCGACCTCGGTGAAGAACCACAGTGACGAGGTCAGCCACAGACCGACGAACGCGGTGAAAACGAGGCCGCCGACGACCGGGAGCACCCAACCCGGCAGGCCACGCCGGGTCAGCAGGAGCATCTTCGCGGTGAACGCCCCGAAGACGAAGCAGCCGAGCAGCGAGTGGATCAGCACCCGCCGGTCGTAGGACTGGAAACCGAGCGCGTACAGGCAGTGCACGGCGACCGGGATGGACAGCAGGAACGCGATCCGGCCCGACCAGCGGTGTGCCGGGCCGGTCCAGCTGCCGGACGGCACGAAGGAGATCTTGCCCCACATGACCAGCGCCGTGAACAGCTGCACCAGCGCGAAGAGCGCCACGCCCGACGCGAGCCACACCTTCACCGTCTGCGGGCTGGAGAAGCCGGCCACGTTGACCGCGATGCCGGTGGGCTCGTGCATGCGGCCGTAGACGCCGAGCGCCACCGACACGGCCGCGCCGATGACGATCGGGATGGCGACCAGCACCACCTTGTCCGCGGAGGACGGCGCGGCGCCGGTCTGGGTTGGCGTCGTCATGATTGGACCCCTTAGAACCCGGTGCCGGTGGTGCCGTCGATCGGGTCGGCAGTCACTTTTTCGCCGTTGACCGTCGCGGTGCGGTCGGACGGGTCGAGCGGAGGCGCCGGCGCGGTGCGGCCGCCGCTGTTGGAGATGCCGACCTGCTCGCCGTCGGCCAGCACGATCCAGCCGGTGACCACGCGAGCCCCGCGGAGGTCAGCGGTCGACCGGTACAGGCCGGACGGTTTCTTGGCGACCGGGATGTCGAGCGTCCACTTGCGGCCCTTGGCGGTGACCGTGCCGGCCGCCGAGTCCTTGTCGTACGTACCGGTCAGGCTGGCACCGCCGTCGCCGGAGAGCTGGAGCTTGCCGTCGATGGCCGAGCCGAGCATCCAGGCCTCGACCCGGCGACCGTCACAGAGATAGGCGATCGCGCCGCCGTCGCGCACCGCGATGGCGATGCTGGCGCCGCCGCCGTCGACCTCTCCCGCGTACGCCGCGCGGAGGCCGGCGGGCGCGGCCGGCGGCGCGGTGGTCGCCGGCGGCGGAGGCGGAGCGGTGGTCGCGGGCGGCGGAGTCGTCGTCGCGGGCGCGGCCGCGGCGGCACCCTGCTCGTTGGCCGCGTTGCGCCGGGCCACGTCCTCCTCCGTCGCGTTGGCGCTGAGCACGCCCAACACGAGGGCCGTCACCAGGCCCACCAGCAAAGTGATCAATGGTCCGCGCGGTTTTCGATCAACCATCGCCGCTCCCCCCTGAGTCAACGAAATGGTGCCGCGAAATCTAGCGCGCTGTCGAGGTCGGCCGCCCGCGATTATCATTTAGCCGTCACTGATCATGTATTTACGGCGTCAAATGGTCGGGAATTCCGCATGGCGAAAGAGGACAGGACCGCCCGGTGGCTGGCAGACATCGACCGGGTGGCGCGGATGGCGGGCGACGCCGACCGGGCCGATCTCGTCGAGCGCCTCGACCGGGCCCGCGGGCGGCTGCTCGCCGAAGACGTGCCGGTCGCGGTGGTCGGCGAGTTCAAGCAGGGCAAGAGCACGCTGGTCAACGCGTTGCTGCGCACCGAGGTCTGCCCGGTCGACGTCGACGTGGTGACCGCGGTGCCGACGATCGTGCGCTACGCCCGCACGCCTTCGGTCCGGGTGCACCCGGTCGACGAGCAGGCGCCGCCCATCGACGTCGCCTTCGACCGGCTGCGGGAGTACGTGGCCGAGGGCGAGGCCGACGGCAGCAGGTTGCGGGCCGTCGAGGTGCGCCTCGACCGCCGGCTGCTGCGGGGCGGCATGTCGCTCGTGGACACTCCCGGGGTGGGCGGCCTCGACTCGGCGCACGGCAACCTCACGCTCGGCGCGCTGAGCCTCGCCCACGCCGCTTTGTTCGTCACCGACGCCGCCCAGGAGCTGACGGCGCCCGAGCTGGAGTTTCTGGAGCGGGCGGTGGAGCGCTGCCCGCGCGTGGTGTGCGTGCTCACCAAGACCGACCTGCACGCGGAGTGGCGCCGCATCGCCGAGCTCGACCGGGCCCATCTGGATCGGGCCGGCCTCTCGCTGCCTATCGTGCCGGTCTCCTCGTTCCTGCGGATGCGGGCCGGCGCGCGAGACAGCACGGCGCTCAACACCGAGTCCGGGTTTCCCCGCCTGATCGACGCGCTGCGCAGGCACGTGCTCGGTGGCGCCGACACGGCCGCGGTGGCCGGGGTCCGGCGCGACCTCGCGTTCGCCGTCGCGCAGCTCAAGGAGCAGGTCGGGGCCGAGCGTGCCGCCGTCGCGGACCCCGCGGCCGGAGCGGTGCTGGCCGACCGGCTCGCCGAGCAGACCCGGCGGCGCCAGAGCCTCGCCGCCGGCTCGGCGTCCTGGCAGACCGTACTGGCCGACGGCATCCAGGACCTCAGCACCGATGTCGACCACGACCTCCGCGAGCGGTTGCGAGCCATGGTCCACCGCGGTGACGCGAAGCTCGACGTCGGCGATCCCAGCGACACCTGGTACGACTTCAAGGCCTGGGCCGCCCGCGAGGCGACCTCGGTGGCGGTCGACAACCTCTTCGTGCTGGTCAGCCGCGCCGAGGAGCTGGCCCGTGAGGTGGCCGGGCGCTTCGACCTGGAGTACGACAGCCTCGACCTCGACCTGCCGGCCCCGGCCGCCGCCGTGGCGACCGTGAGCGGGCTCGAGGTCCGGTTCGACCGCTCGTCCGTGCAGCAGTTCCTCGGCGTCTTCACCGCCGCCCGGGTCACGTACGGCGGGCTGTTCATGCTCGGTGCGTTCGGCAGCCTGCTCGGCCTGACGCTGGCCGCGCCGGTGGGTGTGCTGGGTGGGCTGACGGTGGGCCGCAAGCTCATCCGCGACGAGCGGCAGCGCCAGGTGGAGCAGCGCCGCCAGCAGGCCAAGCAGGAGCTGCGGCGGTACGTCGACGACGTCTCCTTCGTGGTCCTGCGGGACAGCCGCGACGCGGTGCGCCGCACCCAGCGGTTCCTGCGCGACGAGTTCACGGCCCGGGCCGGCGGTGCCCGGCGCTCGTCCGAGCAGGCGCTGGCCGCGGTGCGCCGGACGGCCGGGATGCGCGCGGACGACCGTAGCCGCCGGGCCGAAGAGCTCGACCGGGGGTGGCGCGACCTCGACCGGGTGGCGGAGCGCGTCACGGCCGACCGCGGCATCCGGGCGGCGCAGTGAACGCGCCGCTGACCGACCAGGTCCGGGCGCTGCTCGACCGCTCCCGGCGGCAGCTCGGCGACGCCGAGGCGCGGGCCACGCTCACCGAGGCCGCGCGGCGCTTGGACGAGCCGCTGCGGGTCGCGATCGCGGGCAAGGTCAAGGCGGGCAAGTCCACGTTGCTCAACGCGATGGTGGGGGAGGACCTGGCGCCGACCGACGCCGGCGAGTGCACCCGGATCGTCACCTGGTACCGCGACGGGCCCGGGTACAAGGTGACCGCGCACCTCACCGACGGCCGGTCCGAGGGGCGGCCGTTCGACCGGGTCGCCGGTGCCGTGCGGATCTCCCTCGGCCGGCCCGCCGAGGAGGTCGACCACCTGACCGTCGAGGTGCCCAGCCGCCGGCTGCGCGAGCACACGCTCATCGACACGCCGGGCCTCGCCTCGCTCTCCGCCGACGTCTCGCTGCGCACGATGTCGTTTCTGGAGGCCGACGGTGAACGCGCCGCCGGCACCGACGCGGTGATCTACCTGCTCCGCCACATGCACGGCGGCGACCTGCGCTTCCTCGAGGCGTTCCACGGCGACGACCTCGTGTCCGGCACCCCGGTCAACGCGGTCGGCGTGCTCTCCCGCGCCGACGAGATCGGCGCCTGCCGGCTCGACGCGATGGCGGCCGCGGGCCGGGTGGCCGCACGCTACCAGGCCGACGAGCGGCTGCGCCGGCTGTGCCCGATCGTGCTGCCGGTCGCCGGGCTGCTCGCCGCCGCCGGGGCGACGCTGCGCGAGGAGGAGTTCGCCACCCTTGCCCGCATCGCGGCCGCGCCGGCCGCCGTCGCCGTCGACCTGATGCTCACCGCCGACCGGTTCACAGGGGCCGCGGCCACCGCGCCGGCCAGCCAGGCGGAGCGGCGCCGGGTCCTCGCCAGGTTGGGTCTTTTCGGGGTACGCCTCGGCGTGCGCCTGATCCGCGACGGCACCGTGCGCGGCGCGGGCGACCTGGCCCGTGAGCTGACCACGCACAGCGGCCTCGACCAACTGCGGGAGACGCTGGCCACGCAGTTCGTGGGCCGCGGCCGGGTGCTGAAGGCGCGGTCGGCGCTGGCCACGCTCGACGCGGTGCTGCGTTCGCGCGGGGTGGCCGGCGAGCCCGCCGCGGCCGACCTCGGCGCGGCGGCCGAGCAGATCCGGGCCAGCGCGCACGAGTTCGTCGAGGTGCGGCTGCTGCACCTGCTGCGCTCCGGCCGCCTGCCCGGGCGGGCCGAGCAGCTCACCGAGCTCGACCTGCTGCTCGGCGGCGGCGGGACGGCCGCGCCGGCCCGGCTCGGGCTGCCCGGTGACGCGCCGCCCGAGCTGCTCGCCGCTACGGCCGAGCGGGCGCTGGCGCGGTGGCAGGCGGTCGCCGAGCATCCGCTGTCGGCGCGGGAGCTGCGCACGGCGGCCCGAGCGGCGAGCCGGAGCTGTGAGGGCATCCTCGCCGCGCTGCGGAGGTGACACCCGCCGTCAACCGCCACCGACCGCCGGCGGGGAGACGGCGTCGGGCTCCGGGCTCGTCGAAGGGGGCCCCGATGTCTCCGGCGGAGGCGACGTCTCCTCGGTCGGGTCAGGCGAGCTGGTCGACCTGCGTGGCGGTTGGGGTTTCTTCGTCTTCCGCGGGGTGGCCCGGCTCGGCGAGGGCGACGGCGTGGGCGAAGGGGTCGCCGAGGGCGTCACGATCCCGGGCGCCAGGCCGGGCGGCAGGCGCAGCGCGTACAGGCGGCCGTCGGCGGCACCGACGTACATGATGCCGGCGTCGACCCGCGGAGCGGCGCCGTCGAGGCCGTCGAGGGCCGAGACCCACCGCTCGTCGCCGGTCGTCGCGTCGAGCGAGTGGATCCGGTTGGCCTGGCTGGTGACGTAGAGGACCCCGTCCGCGAACACCGGCACGGGCCGGCCACCGTCCACAGTGAACCGCCAGCGCACGCTGCGGTCTTCGGCGAAGAGCGCGCACACGACGCCGTCGGACGCGCCGAAGTAGACGGTGTCGGCCGTGACCAGCGGCGCGGCGGCCACTCCGGCCGTGGTGGGGTAGCTCCACCGCTCGCGCCCGTTGCCGACGTCCAGCGCGTAAAGCCGCTTGCCGGCGCTGCCGACGTGCACGAGGCCGCCGGCCACGACGGGCGCCGAGAGCGGCTCGTCGCCGGCGCGCCCGACCCAGCGCTGGTCTCCGGACGAGGCGTCGATCGCGTGGACGCGGCCGTTCTCCGTGGCGGCGTACACGCTGCCGGCGGAGAACACGGGCGCGGTGGCGACGGTGTCGCCGGTGCGGTACGTCCACCGCCGGCCGCCGCTGAGGCTGAACGCGCGCACCGCGTCACCGCCGCTCACGTAGAGCGTCTCGCCGCCGAGCGCCGGGATCTGACCGGCGTCCGGCTTGGCCCACCGGCGCCGGCCGTCGGCGGCACCGATGGCGTGGAGCGTCCCGTCCTGGCTGGCGGCGTAGACCACGCCGTCGCGGACCTGCGGCGACGAGGTCACCGGGCTGTCGGTGGGGTATCGCCACAGGCGCTCGCCGGTGGTCCGGTCGATCGCGTGCACGGCACCGTCCTGGCCGCCGACGTAGACCGCGTTGCCGGCCAGGGCCGGCCGGCTGGTGACCGGCGCACCGGTCGGATAGGTCCACAGCACGGTGGGTGCCACGCCCCCGGGCGGCGCGGGGCTCGGGTTCGCCACCCCGCCGCCGGCCGGATCTCCGGAGTCGGGCCAGGCGAGGACGGCCGCCGGGGTCGCGCCGAGGACGAACGCGGCGACTCCGGCGACCACCCACCGCCACCGGCCGCCGAAGCGGGTGTTCATCCGGCGCAGCCGGACGGCGAACGCCGACGGTGGCCTGGGGATGCGCTCGCCGGCCACGGGCGCCGCGACGGGCCGCACGCTCGCGGTGGCGACGATCCGATCGGGTACGGGCGGGGGTGCGGCCGTGGCGGCGGTCTCCGCGCCAACCGCCGCGGCCGGGCCAACCGCCGTGGCCGGGCCGGCAGCCGCCGTTGCTGTGGGCTCGGGGCGGGGTTGTGTGACCGGGCCGGTCGTCGCCGCGGCGCCGAGCGCGATGCTGTGCTCCGGATGCGGGTCGAGCGTGACCGGCCGGCCGAACTCCGCGCCGAGCAGCTGGCTGACCAGCGGGATGCGCGACGACCCGCCGGCGAGCACGATCGAGCGCAGGTCGTCGGCGGAGACGCCGGCCGACCGCAGCGCGCGGCCGGTGGCGGCCACCGTCTCGGACAGGGCCGGGCCGATCATGGCCTCGAACTCGGAGCGGTTGAGCCGCACGCGGGTGTGCAGGCCGGGCAGCGCGACCTGGATCATCACCTCGGTGTCGAAGGTCAGCGCCTCCTTCGCCTCGGTGCACTCGCGCCGCAGCCGGGCCAGCGCTGCCGTCGCCTCCTCGTCTTCCGGGTCGAGCTCTTCGACCGCGCTGCCGAGCGTGGCCACGACGTGGCCGAAGACCGCCTCGTCGAAGTCGATGCCGCCGAGCTGCTCGATCCCCTCCGGCCGTCCGAGCAGCGCGAACCCGGTGTCGGTCTTGCGCAGCACGGCCGCGTCGAACGTGCCGCCGCCCAGGTCGTACACCGCGACGGTCTCGCCGGGCCGGACCCGCTCGCCGGCCGCGAAGTTGATCGCCGCCGCCTCCGGCTCGGTGCGGTAGGCGACCTCGCCGACGTCGGCCAGGTGGACCGCCTGCTCGAGCAGCTCCCGCTTGAACGGCCCCCAGTTGGCCGGGTGGGTGACGGTGACCGCGGACGGCGGACCGTCGTACTGGCCGGCCACGATGTCGAACACCTGCCGCAGCAGCCGGGCGGTCAGCGCGTGTGCGGGGTACGGCGCGCCGCCCACCAGCAGCGGCACCGGATCGCCGATGCGGCGCTTGAACTCGCGCGCCAGCCGCTCCGGCTCCGCCGCGCCGCGCCGCTCGGCGGGCTCGCCGACGAGCACTCCGCCGTCGGGCAGCACGAAGACGAGGGAGGGGATCTCCGGCCGGCGGCTGCCCAGCTGGACCGCCTCGACGCGGCCGTCGACCCGGACCGCCGCCGCCGTGTGCGTGGTGCCGAGGTCGACACCCAGCCCGTATCCGCTCATGAGGGCACCACCCGGCACCGGGGCGCGAGGGCGCGGTGCTCGTCGCAGTACGCCTGCGCCTCGGCGGCCGACGCGAACCCGTCCTGGAGCAGCACCATCAGGCCGTCCGGTCCGTCGGCGAGGTCGGGCGACCGGGTGCTGTCGACGAGGCGTACCGGCATGCCCGCCGCGTTGAGCCGGGCGAGGGCGGCCTCGGCGCTGGCCGTGCCCTGGCCACCGCGCTGGAACGCCTCGACGAACGCGTACGGCGCGCGCACCCGTACCTCCTCGGTGGTGGCGTCGGGCGCGGACTCGCGACCGGTCAGCCTCGCCCAGCCGCCGAAGAGCACGGCGCCGGCGGCGAGCAGGACCAGCAGCGCGGTGAGTCCGGCCGCCGCGGCGCGACCGACCCGGGCCGGCGACTGCCCGGTCTCGTCCACAGTGGCCAGTGCCGGGGAGTCCGGGCCGCCGGCGTCGTCGTGGCAGGACAGCGTCACCACGTACGGGATGGAGCCGCCCACGACGAGAGCTGGAGCGCGGACCTCGACGTGCGCGCTGGCCGAGCCGCCGGCCGGCAGCTCCAGCCGGGCCGGCTCGACGTCGACCCGCCCGCCGGCCGGGTGCAGCTTTGCCTCGACGCGGACGGTGCGGCGGCCCGTGCCGGGGTTGGTCACGCTGAGGGTGTAGTGCGCGGGGCGCCCGGCCGACGTGCGCCACAGCTTTACCTGGAGCACCTCCGGCGCGGAGAGCATGACGAGGCCGGTCGCGCGCCCGACCGCGGCGCCGCCGTCGGCGTCGTCGGCCCGCACGGTGAACGGGAGCAGCGCGGCGGCCGGCGCCGCGTCGGCCGGTGGCCGGAGGGCGAGCGCGACGCTCCGCGTGCCGCCGGCGGGCAGCGTCACGACCTGCTCGCCGCCGGTGGACCAGGCCCCGGCCCGGCTGCCAACCACCGACAGCCGCACCCGGATGTCCGATGTGGAATCGTTGGACAGCTCGACCGGCACGCCGGTCTCCACGCCCGGCCGCAGCTCGACCGGGTGTCGCGGGATCTGGATCCGCACGTCCATCAGCTCACCGGGGCCGGCCCGATGGGATCGGGCTGGACCCCTCCGCCGCCGAAGGGTGGGTCCGCGGCCGGCGGGCTCATCGGGTTGGACGCCGCGTCGGTCGGGTCGAAGCCGCCCTGCCGCTCCAGCGCGTCGCCGAAGCCGTCGGAGTCGCTGTCGGCCAGGCTCGGGTTGAGGCCGAGCGCGACCTCGAGCGCGTCGTCGAGCCCGTCTCGGTCGGTGTCCACCTGGTCCTGGGGGAGGCTGCCGTCGAGGTGGCCGTCTTCGTCGGTGTCGGGCGAGGTCGGGTCGAGGCCGTGGGCCAGCTCGAACGCGTCGTCCAGCCCGTCGCCGTCGGTGTCGGCCCGGTTGGGGTCGGTGCGGCTGACGACGAGCTCGTAGCCGTCGCTGAGGCCGTCGCCGTCGGTGTCCGCGGTAGTCGCGTCGAGGCCGCGCCAGCGCTCGTAGGCGTCGGTAAGCCCGTCGGCGTCGGTGTCCGCGCCGCCGAACTGCTGTGGCGGGGCGGTCGCCACCGGCGCGGCCGTCGCCGCCGCGGCCAGCGGGGTCGCGGTGCCGTCGGAGATGCCCGGGATCACCGCGGCGAACTCGAACCGCTGCTTCGCGTCGAACTCGCCGACCCCCGCGCGCCGGCCCTGCGCCTCGATCGTGCGCCCGTCGCCGAGGCTGATCGCGACGTGCGCGCCGGGCGTGCGGCCGTCACCCGGTCTCGGCTCGCGGTCGAACGAGAAGAGCAGCGCGCCCGGCGTGGTCTTGGCCTGCTCCACCGGGATCAGCATCCCGCGCTCTTTGAGGTGGAGGTATTGCGCGGTCGCCCCGTCAGGGATCTCCACGCCGGCCTGGTGCGCCGCCCACTGGGTCAGCTCGGAGCAGTCGAACGTGTCGGGATCGGGGTCGTCGAGATCGACCTCGGCGCCGAAGACGTACTTGTCGCCGGCCTGCGCGCGGGCCACCTCGAGAAACCGCTCCAGCGCGCCGTTTCCGGACGTGGCCGTGGCTGTGGTCGCCACGGGTGCTGGCGCCGCCCCGCCGGCCCCGGGGCCGTCCGCGCCGCCCGAGAGCGGATGGCCGTATCCCGGCGTGCCGGTCCAGACGCCGCGCCCGGGACCGTCGCCGAACGCGATCGCCGCCTGCTGCGCCGCCTCCTGGTGGCGCAGGTAGCGCGCGCTCAAGCCGCCGTGCGTGACGGTCCACGGCGAGACGTCGGACCCGCCGTGGGCCACCTCGAACGCCGCCTGCGCGTTTTGCAGCGGGTCGTTCAGGTTGAAGCGCTGCGCCAGGTCCGGATGCGCCCGCGCGTTGATCTGCCACAGCCCGCGGGAGTCTTCACCGACCGGGTTGTGCGCCTGGCTGTTGCCGCCCGACTCGGCCAGCGCGATGGCGGTCATCGTCGCCGCCTCGTCCGCCGAGAAGCCCGCACGGCGCGCGAAACCGTAGATCTGTTCCGCCGAGTACCTGGGCATGGGATCGACGATAAAGTGCGTTCGCCAGAGCGGAAATAGAATTGATCGTCCGGTTGCCCTTTCGGGCAGATCTTCGTGCAGATCATTTTCGGCGCCGGAGAGATCAATTTCTGATACGACAGGAAAACGACAGAATCGACCGTCGAAAATCGTTGTCGCGCGTGAATTCGTGGTCGCATCATGGCTGGGGGGACGACCACTAGACACACCGGGGGGTGGTGCCGGTGGACACCCAGGGACCACCCTCGGTCTGGATCGACAACAGCCACGCGATCGTGCGGCGCGGCATGGCCGCCTGCCTCCAGCAGGCCGGGTTCGTCGTGCGCGGGGAGAGCGTGGGGCTGATGCCCGCGCCGGCGATGACCGGGCTCGATGTGCTGATCTTCGAGTCGGAGGGCGGCGCGCTGCGGCGGGCCGTTCGCCTTGTCACGGGGCGTCGCACCCGCCTCGTCGCCACGCTCCGCGCCGCCAGCGAGCAGCACGTGCGCGAGATCGTCGACGCCGGGGTCGGCGCGGTGTTGCCGCACGACACGCTCACCCCGGAGACGCTGGTCACCACGCTGCGCTCGGTCGTGGCCGGCACCGTCATCCTGCCCGGCGACCTGCTGGCCCGGCTGCTCGTCCACGTGCGCCAGCACTCGCAGCTCGGGCCGGCCGAGCTCAACAGCCGCGAGCGGTCCGTCCTCCGGCTGCTCGCCGACGGCATGGACACCCGCGGCATCGCCGAAGATCTTTGCTTCTCCGAGCGCACCGTCAAGAACGTCGTACACGACCTGCTGACGAAGCTGAACTGCCGGACCCGCGCGCAGGCGGTCGCCCTCGCGACGCGGGAAGGCGTGATCTAGCGGCCGCCCCGATGCCGCCCGCCGCCGAGCCGTGGACCGTCCTCGCGGACGTCCTGCTCCAGCGCGAGGCGCTGATCTGCCGGCTGGCCGAAGGGCGACCCCCGCGCGACTTCGCCGGGCTGTTCGTCGGGCAGGAAGACCTCGACCGCATCCTCGCCACGCTGCCCGGTCTCGACGGCCCGGAGCCGGAGCGCGTGGCCGCCGTGCGCGCGCGGGTGCGCGCCGACGTCGAGCGGGCGCGCAAGGACTTCGCCGACTCGCTCGCCGGTTCGTCCGCGTTCGCCGCGATGGTGCGCTCGGCCGGGCTCGACCCAGCCGAGGCCGAGGCGCTGGCGCTGCTCGCCGCGGTGGAGCTGGCGCCGGCCCGGCAGCGGCTCGTCGCGTACGTGCAGGACTCGGTGCAGCTGCCCCAGGTCACGCTCGCGACGCTCGCCCGGATCTTCCCCGGCTCCGGTGCCGCCCAGGTGGCGCCCGACTCGCGGCTGCGCCGTGCCGAGCTGGTCGAGGTCTCCGCGACCGGGCCGTGGGCCACCCGCACCTGCGCGCTGCCCGTACGGGTCGCCTGGCACCTCAACGGCGACCGGTCGGCCGACCCCGAGCTGCCGCCGGGCACCTCCCGGCGCCTCACCGACCACGGTGGAGTGCCGTCCGGCGGGCTGCTGCTGGTCAATGGCGCCGACCGGGAGAGCCGGCTGCGAGCCGTCGACGGGCGGTGGCCGGGGCGCGGGCGGCTCCTCTGCTCGGTACCCCGAAATGGCGCGGAGTGGGCCGCGACGGTGCGTGAGGCCACGCTCGGAGATCTCGTGGTGGTGCTCGACCTGGCCGCGCCGCTCGACGCGGCCGGGCGCGACGCGGTGGCGCGGGCCGACCACCTGGCGTGGGTGCTGTCCTCGCGGCCGGAGCTGCCGCTGGAGTCCGTGCCGCCGCTGCCGTGGCAGGAGGTGCGGGTCGGCAGCGGCGAGGCGGGCGAGGAGGACTGGCGGCGGGCGCTGGGCCGGGCGCCCGACCCCGCCTACCGGCTCGACCGTGACCAGCTGCGGCTCGTCGCCGCCGCGGCGGCCGCCGGGGAGGGCGACCTCGGGCCGGCCGTGCGTCGCCTGGCCGGCGGGCACCTCGACGGCGTCGCGGTCCGGGTACGGCCGCGGCGCACCTGGGACGACCTGATCGTGCCGCCCGACGACGCCCGGCAGCTGCGCGAGCTTGCCGCCCGCCACCGGCGCCGCGAGGTGGTCTACGGGCGCTGGCGGTTTCCGCCGCTGCCGTCGACCGGCACGGTGGCGCTCTTCGCCGGGCCGTCCGGCACGGGCAAGACGCTCGCCGCCGAGGTCGTGGCCGGCGAGCTGGGTCTCGATCTGTACAAAGTGGACCTCTCGGCGGTGGTCAGCAAGTACATCGGCGAGACCGAGAAGAACCTGGAGCGCATCTTCGGCGCGGCGGCGGCCGGCGACCTGGTGCTGTTCTTCGACGAGGCCGACGCGCTGTTCGGCAAGCGGTCGGAGGTCAGCGATGCGCACGACCGCTACGCGAACATCGAGGTGGCCTACCTGCTGCAGCGGCTGGAGACCTACGACGGGCTGGTGGTCCTCGCGACAAACCTCCAGCGCAATATCGACCCCGCGTTTCTGCGGCGCATCTCGACCGCCGTCGACTTCGTGCTGCCCGAAGAGGAGCAGCGCCGGGCGATCTGGGCCCGCGCGTTTCCGCCGGCCGCGCCGGTCGCCGACCTCGACGTCGACTTCCTGGCCCGGCAGTTCAAGGTCTCCGGCGGCGTCATACACAACGCGGCATTGGGTGCCGCCTTCCTCGCCGCCGAAGAGGACGCCCAGATCACGATGCGGCACGTCGCGCTGTCGCTCAAGCGCGAGTTCCAGAAGCTCGGCCGGCTGCGCACGGAGGTCGAGTTCGAGCGCTACTTCGACCTGGTGAATCGAGACGCCGATGCTGCACCTGCTCGATGAGTCGCTGGAAGCCTTCCTGCGCGCCACGGTCCCGCTGGGCCAGCGCGAGGTCGACGTGGTCTTCGACGCGCCGGACGGCGACTGGGCCGCCGGCGTCTCCCGGCCCACCGTCGACCTCTATCTCTGGGACGTGCGCCCCAACCTGGTCGAGCGGGAGTACGGCGAGGAGATGGTGGCCCTCGACAACGGCCGCCGCGCCCGCCGCGACCAGCTGCCCAGAGTGGACTGCCGCTACCTCGTGACCGCCTGGACCCGCGAGGTACGCGACGAGCACTCCCTGCTCGGCGACGTGCTCGCGGCCCTGCTGTTGCACAAGGTGATCGGGCCCGAGCACCTGCGCGGCCCGTTCGCGGCCGTACGCCCGCTGCCCACGGTGCTGCTGCGCGGCGGCGACGGCAGCGAAAACTCGGACTTCTGGTCGGCGCTGGGCGGCCAGCTCAAGCCCGGCCTCGACCTTGTCGTCACGGCCACCCTCGACGTCACGGCGCTGGTGGAGGCCGGCCCGCCGGTCGAGAAGGTGCTGCCTTCGGTGGTTGGCACGATCGCGAGGAGGAACGGCGATGCGCCAGCGTCGTGAGGACCTGGCCCGGTCGGCCCCGGAGGCGGAAGAGGAGAAGCCGGTGGCTCCTCCGGCGACACTGGCCGCCGGCAACGCAGCGGTCGCGCGGGTCCTCGACGAGCAGGGTCATGGCGGCGCGCACCTGCCGGTCCCGGTGCGCGAGGAAATGGAGCAGCGGCTCGACGCGGACCTCTCGGAGGTCCGCGTGCACACCGGCGCGCGGGCGAACTCCCTCAACCGCTCGATCCAGGCGGAGGCCTTCACCGCGGGGAGCGACATCTTCTTCAGCCAGGGCAGCTACGACCCCGCGAGCGCGAACGGGCGGGAACTGCTGACCCACGAGCTCGTCCACGTCGTACAGCAGCAGACGGCGGGACCGCTCACCGGAGACGCGGCGGTGAGCCAGCCGCACGATCCCGCGGAGGTGCGGGCGCGCGAGATAGCCCGGGACATCGGTCAGGCCCACGGGGTGGGCAACAGGGCCGCGGCCGTGCTCGCCCGCCAGCCCGCTCCCGCACCCGCTCCCGCGCCGGCACGGGTCGACGAGCGGGAAGGCCTGATGCGCAACACGGCCTTCGACGCGATCAACAGCTACGAGGCCGCCACCGGGCGTGGCATCTCCCGGGCCGTGACCACGCTGGGCAGCGTCACCGACTGGGGGCCGTTCGCCTCCGCGCTGGTGGGCAACCTGATCTGGGCCTCCGCCTGCTTCGCCACCGGCGGCACGGCCTTCGTCATCAGCCTGGCCGGCATCGGCGTCGGCGCCGTGGGCAGCCTGCCCAAGGACAAGGAGGACATCGCGACCTGGGCCATGGACCACTTCATCACCAAGATCGGTGAACAGCTGAGACACCAGGTGGCCGCCGTGGCGTCGCAGACCTACGCGGCCGTGCGCGACCAGCCGTGGGACGACGACCGGATCCGCCGGGAGATCCTGGGCAAGCTCTTCAAGCCGGAGTTCATCGGCCTCTACGGCGGGATCCCGGAGACCAACCAGCCGGCCATCGAGCACCGCGTGCACGCCGATGCGCTGATCCAGGCCAACCGCCAGGTGCGCGATCCGCACCCGCTGCAGAACCCGGGATACGTGCACTACTTCTACACCGTCAAGGGTCATGTCGGGAGCGGCTACGCGTACGGAGACGCCCTCCAGCCGATCGATCGCTGGACGTTCGAGCTCTCGGCGGCGGAGCTGACGATGGAGCTGGGTGGCGCACAGGCAGTCGCCGAGCTGAAGAAGGACCCGCTGCTCAAGCCCGCGGAGATGCCTCTCGTCAAGGTGATCCACATCGAGTCCGGCGGAGACGACCGCGGCTCCATCACGCTGGTTCTCGACGGTCAGAACAAGTTCTTCAGGTCCAACCGCAACGTGGTGTTCCGGGGAATCGACGAGCGCGTGATCCTGGAGCACCTCTGGCGTGGCAGTGGAGGTAAGCCGGCAGACGTCGAGTCCGCGAAGCTGAAGTGAGCCACCGATGCGCGAGAGGTCGCCGGCGGTCCGGCAAGAGTCGGAGACGGCTGCCGACGCCTCCGTGAAGGCGACTCCGGCAGCCCGTGCTTTTGTGGATAACCGCGCGCTCGCCGCGATCTTCCGGCAGGAGCAGCCGGCCGGGGGCGGGCGTGTCGGTTTGTGGGGCAGGGACGCGAACACCCGCAGGCTCTATCTGTCGCTGCTCCCACCCGCGCGTTCGTTCGAGGAGATCGCCTCCTATGTGTACGGCGACTCCGCCCAGACCGAGGCGTTGCGTGCCGCGAACGCCGGTCTTGCCGATCCGGTGCCGCCAGGCAGCAGCGTCCAGCTCGTCGACGGCACGCTTGGCGCGGCGGCGAAGGCCGAGGTCGAACGCGACGCGGCGAGCGGGGTCATGCCGCGTACGAGCGGGGTGGCGGCCGGCCCGCCCGAGGGGGCACAGGTGTTTCGCGTCTCCCTCGGAGGCGCCGAGGTCGAGCTGACCGAGCCGCAGATGGCCGGGCTACTGGCCGGCATGGCACGCAAGTTCGGGCTCGACGCCGACAGGCTGCGCGGCAACGCCGAGATCGTGCGCGACATCCGAAAGGACCACGAGGAAAACTCGGCTACCTGGGTGCGGTGGGCAAGCGACACGCTGGGCGGCGCCGACCTGCCCGACGCGGACTTCGCCAACCGGGCGATCGAGACCATGACCGCGGCGAAGACCGCCTTCGACGCCGCCGCCTCGGGGCCGGTCTCCGCCGCGCAGGCCAGCCTCGCTCGGGGACTCGCACTGCTCCAGGAGGGTGTCCCGCTCGTCGACGAGGCGGAACGTACCTGGAGCACGTACATAAACGGCACGATCGGCGGCGCGGGAGTGGCGGAGCGTTGGCTGACTGGGATCCGCAACGGGAGCTTCGCAGTCGCCGCGGGCCTGGCGGGCGCGTTCGCCGCCCCAGCCGTCTTCGTCGCGGCCACCGGGGTCGTCGGCACCGGCGTGGTCGGCACCACCGCGTCCGCCGGCGCGGGCCTCGTCGCGGCGGCCGGGGCTGGCAGCGTCACCAAGGGCGCGCTGGAGACGGCGGGTGCCGTCGGCGGCGAGCTGGTCTCCATGACCGCTCCCGGCGACCAGCAGTTCGACGCGGAGTACGTCCAGAAACGCGCGGTCGAGGGCGTCACGACCGGGGCGGTCGAGGGCATCTACGGCGGGGTCGGCAGCTTCATCGCCGCCGGCCTGGCCGCGCGTATGACGCCCGAGTTCTTAGCCACCCTCGGCGGCCGGATCACGCTGGGCGCGGCTACCGGCGGCATCGTCGGGCTCGGCGGAGCGGGCGTCAACATCGCAACCGGCGCGTCCGAACGGCCTTGGTGGCAGGAGCTTCTCTTCGGCGCTGGCCAGGGTGTGTTCTTCGGCGCTCTGCCCATCAGGGGCCTCTACAAGGTGAAGGGTCAGCCGTACACGCCGGAGTGGATGTCCGCGTCACCGTTCGCACCTCGGCCGTCCGGCCAGGGGCAGGTGCAGCTCAAGTTCCAGATCGTCTCCGAAAACACCACCACCGGCGAGATCACCGCGATCGGCCGCAGCCCTGCGACGGGGGAGGCCGCCGTGGTTCGGCTGAACCCAGCCACTGGTGCAGGCTCGGCCACCATGACCGAGGGCCCACGTGCCGGCCTGACGGTCCCGATCGTGAACGGCAAGCTTCAGGCACCCCCGGCTGGCCTTCTGCCCGCTTCTGACACCGGCGTCCCACCGACTGCCCAGCCCCAGCCGGAAGGCGGGGTAAAACTCCCCGGCGTTGTTGAAGCCCCCCGCCTCACCGCCGGTGGCGGTAAGTTGGTCGACGGTTGGTTGCCCGAAGAGGCAGTGACCAAGATTCCTTCGAGCTGGGGTTCTGGGAGCTCGACCAAGAAGGGAGTTGGCCTTCGTTGGTTCGATCCGAAAAACCCTGCCGGAAACGGTGTTCGTATCGATCAGGGCGACCCCGGCTCGTCACTTCCGAGCCAACAAGTTGATCATGTAGTGGTCCGCAGCGAGGGCAGGGTTGTTGGGCGGGATGGTAAGCCGATCAGTAGTTCCATCAAGGATGATCCAACGTCGGCGCACATCCCACTGAGCGAGTGGCTGACCTGGACGAACTGGAATGCGAAGTGAAAGATATTCGGTATCCTGAGATGCGATCAGAGATCGTCCGGGCGGTGGGCGCACTCGCCGATCCCGAGTATCAGAGGCGCGTTTGGCTCGCTCGCGAGTACCCGACCAGGGACTTCTTTGACAACTTCACGCTAAACGTGCACATTTTGTACGACGACACGCAGGTTCTGCGGGATCCCTTCCTTGGGATGGGAAACTTCCTTCGCTCCGCCAAAGAAGTTGACGCGATGCTTAACCTGGCGGCAGCGATGGATGCCCTCTTCGACGCCCTTGGTGCGGACCGCAGCGACGCCGAGTACATGGACTCGCCCCTGTGGCAGAGCGTCGTGGACGCTGCTCGATCCGCTAGAGATGTCATGGCTTCTGCTTCGGCATAGAGCCTGCACCTTTGGCTGCACCAGCGAGCCTTCCGGCATCGGCGCGTGGAGGCGACGCTCGAACGCGTGACGCGGGTGTTGATGGGGGACTTCGGTGCGCTGCACCGGGTCGGCCTGGAGGACATCCTCCGTGTCGACGGCATCGAGCTGGTGGAGACCACCGCCGCCGACGTGTTGGGCCGCCTTGTCGAGGTGCTGCCCGACGTCGTGGTGCTCGATCTCGACCAGAGTGACACCGCCGACCTGGTCGCCCGCATCGTGCATCAGTTTCCGAAGGTGAAGGTCCTGGCGTGCTCCTCCGAGCAGCCGATGATGCGCGTCTACCCGCCGTTGCACTACGGCGAGTTCTACCTGACCGATCTCGACCCCGCGCTGCTGACCAGCGCGGTACAGGCCTGACACAGCGAGGGGATGGTGGCCGTGGCCGCGTCGTACGGAGCGCCGGGCGTCTACATCGAGGAGCAGCCGAGCGGCTCCATGCCGATCGAGGGGGTGGGGACGGCGGTCGCCGCGTTCGTGGGCTTCACCGAGCGGTACGACGCGAACGAGGGCGACCCGACCGACCCGACAGGTGTCAAACCGCAGCTCGTGACGAGCTGGCCGCAGTACGAGCGGGTCTACGGCGGCTTCGTGCGCGGCGCGATGCTGCCGCACTCGGTGCGCGGCTTCTTCGAAAACGGCGGGAGCGCCTGCTACATCGTGCGGATACCCGGCGGCAACGGTAACGGCGCCGACGGGCGCGCGACGCTGCGGCTGCCCGCGGCCGACCGGCCGGACGTGGAGAGCCTCAGGGTGTCGGCGCTCAACCCGGGCGGGCGCGTCGAGGTGGAGGTCGTGCCGCCGCCACCGCCCGCCGAGGGCCAGGAGCCGGACGGCAAGCAGGAGTACACGCTGCGGGTGTACCAGGACGGGGCGCTGCGGGAGGAGATCGGCGGTCTCTCGTTCGCGGGTAAGAGCCCGCGGGTGCTGGAGCGCACGGTCAACGAGCGGTCCAAGGTGCTGCGGGTCGAGATCTCGCCGGCACAGGGGGTCTCGCTGGCCGAGCGGGTGCCGGCGCCCGGGCGGTACACATTGGAGGCTCCCGCGGTGGAGCCGGTGAAGGTCACCCCCGCCGACCTGGAGGGGTCGGTCTCCGAGCGTACTGGCTACCAGGGTTTGGCGATCGCGGAAAACGTCACGATGGTCGCGATCCCCGACCTCTGCACGATCGCCGAGGACGAGGAGAAGTACCTCGCCGTCCAGAAGCAGATCGTGGACTGGTGCGAGGGCAGCCGCCGGATGGCCATCCTCGACACGCCGCCCGGCCTCAACGCGACCCGGGCGATCGAGTGGCGCAGCCGCCTCGGGCGAGACTCGGCGTTCGCCGCGCTCTACTACCCCAACCTCGTCGTGACCAACCCGCTCGCCCGCCCCGGCGCCACCAACGGCGAGCTGTACCTCACCGTGCCGCCGGTCGGGCACGTGGCCGGCGTGTGGGCCCGCACCGACGCGGCCCGCGGTGTGTGGAAGGCGCCGGCCAACGAGGCGTTGCGCGGCATCGTCCGCCTGGAGAACGACGTGACGAGCGGCGAGCAGGACCTGCTCAACCCCGACGGCATCAACTGCATCCGCTCGTTCGGCACGTACGGCACGAAGGTCTGGGGCGCCCGCACGCTGGCGAAGACCGACCCCAGCTGGCGGTACGTCAACGTCCGGCGGCTGTTCAACTTCATCGAGGAGTCCATCCGGCGGGGTACACAGTGGGCGGTGTTCGAGCCCAACGACTTCGACCTGTGGCAGCGCGTCAAGCGGACCATCAACTCGTTCCTGCGCGGGTTGTGGATGCAGGGCGCGCTCGCCGGCGCCACCGCGGACCAGGCGTTCTACGTGCTGTGCGACGAGAGCAACAATCCGCCGTCCTCTGTGGACGAAGGAAAGCTGATCGTCGAGGTCGGCATCGCCCCGGTCAAGCCGGCCGAGTTCGTCATCTTCCGGATCAGCCAGTGGCAGGGCGGTGGCGCGGCCACCGAGTGAGAGGAGTAGTCATGCCGGACCTCATGACCACCTTCAGCTTCGTGTTGGAGATCGACGGAGTGGAGTTGGCCAGCTTCCGCAAGTGCTCGGGCGTCGAGGCGGAGACCGAGACCATCGAGTACAAGGAGGCCACGAAAGACGGAAAGATGATCATCCGGAAGGTGCCGGGTGCGATGAAGTGGAGCGACATCACGCTGGAGCGCCGCATCGACGAGTCGAAGGCGCTGTGGGAGTGGCGCAAGCAGGTGCAGGAAGGCGACGTCGACGCCGCCCGCCGCACCGGCTCCATCGTCATCAAGGACTCGACGCGGACGGAGGTCGCCCGCTGGAACTTCGAGGAGGGTTGGCCGTCGAAGTGGACCGGTGCCGAGCTCGACGCGGGTAGCAACGAGATCGCCACCGAAAAGCTCACCATCACGCACGAGGGGCTGAGCCGCGGATGAGCCTGCGCACGGAGTACCCGTTCACCCTCCCGAAGGGCTACGTCGACGAGCACGGCACGCTGCACCGCACCGGCACGATGCGGCTGGCGTGCGCGCGCGACGAGATCGAGCCGCTGCGCGACCCTCGGGTGAAGGAGAACGAGGCCTACGCGACGGTCATCGTGCTCGCCCGGGTGGTGACCGAGCTGGGCACGGTGTCGCGCGTCACGACGAAGACGATCGAGTCGCTCTTCGTCAGCGACTTCGGCTATCTGCAGGACCTCTACCGCATCGTCAACTTCCAGGATCCGTCCATTTTGGACACCGTGGAGCCCGGGAGCCCTTTCCCGATGGAGTCGGTGGAGGTGGGCTAGGGCACTACGCGCACGACGAGCTGTGGCAGGAGATCGCCTACCTCGCGTACCACCTGCACTGGACCTTCGACAGCCTGCTCGACCTCGAGCACGGCGACCGGATCCGGCTGCTCCAGGAGGTCGGCGGTCTGAACGAGCGCGCATGGCAAGGAGTTCAGGGTGGCTGACGCACGGACAATGGATCCGCCGTTCGTGGGCAAGTTCAAGTTCGAGGTGGGTCCCGACCCGATCGGATACTTCACCGAGGTCTCCGGCCTGTCGGTGCAGATCGACGTCGAGGAGCTCGCGGAGGGCGGGCAGAACGGTTACACGCACCGCCTCCTCGGGCGCATGAAGTGGCCCAACCTCGTCTTCAAGCGCGGCCTCACCGACACCGACGCGCTCTTCAAGTGGCTGATGAGGTTTTCCGGAGAGGGTCTTACCGACGCGGGCAACAAGATCCAGCCGCTCGACGGCACGGTCAGCGTCCTCGACGCGCGCGGCGACCCCGTCCGCATCTGGTCCTTCTACGACGCCAAGCCAGTGCGGTGGAGTGGCCCGAAGCTCGCCGCGTCGTCCCGGGAGCTGGCGGTCGAGGAGTTGGAGGTGTGCCACTGTGGCTTCCGTTCCGGCTGAGCCGGGCCGGCGCCGGGGCCCGCGGCGCACCGTGACGACGGCTATCCGCCGGCTGCTCCGGCGTGCGGCGCCGGCTCGCCACGAGGCCGGCGTGGTCGCCGCCCTCCCGGTCCGTCCACCATGGACGCTCGTGGCCTGGTTGCGGCGGCATCGGACGCTCGCGCCCGCGCGCCACCGGCAACCTCCCCTGGTACGAGACGGCGCCCGCCCGCGCCGCCTGCCCACCTCGGCCGCCGGGGCCTTGTCGACGCGCGCCGGGACGCCGACCGCCGCCCGCTTTCGAAGCCTGCCGACGTCGCTGCGCGCGAGGGCGGCGAGAGTCACGGCCACTTCCGCCAGCCACCTTCGACCCCGGACGGCACCCGCGGCCGGCTGGGTGTCGGCAGCGCCCCAGACGGCGACGGCCCGACCGGCGCTACTTTGGACGGTGGCGCGCACGGCCCGAACAGCTCCCGCGAGAGACGCACCCATCGCACCGGCGGCGGCGAGTCGCGCGCGGGTCGCCACGCGAGGCACGCCACCCTGGGCGCCGAGTACACCAGCCCTGGCGCGGAGCACGCCAGTTCGGGCGCCGAGCACGCCGCCCCTGGCGCGGAGCACGCCAGCTCGGGGGCCGAGCACACCGGCCGTGGCGCGGAGCGTGCCAGTGCTGGCACCGAGCACACCGGCCGTGGCGCGGAGCACGCCTGCCCTGACGCCAAGCACGCCGGCTCGGGCGCCGAGCGTGCCGGCCCGGGCGCCGAGCACGTCAGCCGTGGCGCGGAGCGTGCCAGTCCTGGCACCGAGCACACCGGCCGTGGCGCGGAGCACGCCACCCCCGGCGCCGAGCGCGCCGGCCCGGGCGCCGAGCACGCCGGCCGTGGCGCGGAGCGTGCCAGTCCGGGCGCCGAACACGCCAGTCTGGGCGCCGAGCGCGTCAGCCCGGGCGTCGAGGACGTCAGCCCTGGTGCCGAGCATGCCAGGCCTGGTGCCGAGCACGCCTGCCCTGGTGCCGAGCGCGTCAGCCCGGGCGTCGAGCACATCAGCCCTGGCGCGGACTGCGCCGGCACAGGCGAGCGGCACGCGGATCACGGCGGCGAGTGCGCCGACCCCGCCGGGGGACACGCCGACCGTGGCGAGGAGCGTGCGGAGCGCGGCACGGAGTGTGCCAAACGCGGCGGGGGCCACGCCGGTCGCCGTGAGGAGTTCTCCGGTGATGGCGAGCGCTACAGCGAAAGGCGACCGGGCGGATCTTGGACGTTTGTCGTCACCCCAGCAACCACAAACGTTCACGATCGCGTCGCGCACCCGCCTCGCGGCAGGACCGCCGACTCCCGTCCGGGGGAGGCAGGCGTTGGCGAGGCGGCCGGTGAGTGGGCCGTCGTTCGAGCCGCCCAGGGGTGCCGGAGACCTGCCGGTGGCCGGCTCGGCGCCGCTGCCGCCGGGCAACGTGCCCGACGCCACCGGCACGGTCCGCCTCACGCCCTGGCGCTCGACCGTCCACCTACGACGGTCCCCGGCCGCGACGCCCCGGCAGCGCTGGGAGGCGGTGGTCGCCGCCCGCCCGCTCGAGACGCCCCGGTCGCTGCCCGCGCCGTACCGGGCGATGGCGGCCACGATCGCCGGCGCGCCACACCCGCCCCGCTTCACCACCGGGCCCGCGACCCGCCACGCCCTCGCCGCGGCGGGCGCGCTGGGCGCCACCACCGGATCCGTCGTGCACCTGCCCACGCCACCCTCGCCGGCGACCGCCGCCGTACTGGCCCATGAGCTGGCGCACGCACGCCGGCCGGTCCGGCGCCCGCGCTTCCTGCTACCCAGCCTCTCCGGAGTGGTCGACGACGACGAACGCGCGGCTTCGGCGGCCGGTGGTCTGCGCGCCGGTGGGATACCGAGCGACGCCGCCGGCATGAGCGCGGGCATCGTCGACCAGTTGCCCGTGGGCAGCGGCATGGGAGGCGTCACGGACGTCGCCGCCCGCGTCGCGCGTGCCACGATCATCGAGGCCGGCGCCTCGATGCCCGTCCCGGAGCTGGCCGCAACGGGAGGCGGTAGCCCGACCCAGGCGGCAGCCCCGGCTCCGGCTCCGGCTCCGGCTGGCACGCCACCAGCCCAGGGCAGCGGCACCGCCACCACAAAGGCCACCGACGTCCCCCAAAGCACCGCCGGCGCGCAGCCGCTCGACGTCGAGCTGGTCGTGGAGGCCGTGGAGGAAAGGCTCCTGCGCGAGATCGAGCGCCGGGGCGGGCGATGGGCGGGGGTGTTCTGACATGACGGCGCCTCAGGAGGCCACCGGACCGGCGAAGGCCCGCCTGCGCATCGAGCCGGGCAGCGACGAGATCACGTTCCTGTTCAACCCGGCCGAGCTGACGATCACCAAGGCCAACACCTGGGACGCCGCGGAAGGGAAGGGGCGCAACGCACCCGAGCTGCGCTTCCAGGCGGGACAGTCGGGCACGATCGCGCTCAGCATCACGCTCGACACGACCAACGAGGGCACCGACGTCACCAAGCACACCAGCAAGCTGCTCGACCTCATGAAGGTCAACCCGGCGCTGCCCGGCTCGGACTCGGGGCGCAACAAGGCCCGGCCACCCTGGGTCGAGTTCCACTGGGGGACGCTGCACTCGTTCAAGGCGATCGTGGAGCGGTTGCAGATCAAGTACACGTACTTCGCGAGCAGCGGGATGCCGTTGCGGGCAAAGGCCGACCTGAGCCTCAAGCAGTGGATGGACGACGGCCTCAAGCCGCTGCAGAACCCCACCTCGCACACGCCGACGCTGCACCGGACGCACCGCGTCGTCCAAGGCGAGACGCTCGATCGCATCGCCGCCGCGCACTACGCCGACCCGACCCGGTGGCGGCTCATCGCGGAGGCCAACGCCGTCGTCGATCCGATCGCCGTCGCGGCGGGCACGCTCCTCGTCATCCCCGAGCTGCCGGTGCGCCGCCGTGGCTGAGCAGAAGCGCCTCGACGGCGTCGTGCTGACGGTGGACGGCCGGCCGCTGCCACCGGACATGTACGCGCAGCTGACGCTCGCCAGGGTCGAGGAGTCGGTCCAGCTTCCCGACTACTTCACCGTGCACTTCGACGACCCGCACTTCGAACTGTTCGACCGCGGCCTGTTCTCGATCGGTACCCGGATGGAGGTGGCCTTCCGCGCGGAGGGCGACCCGGTGGTCGTCACCGCCGGCGAGGTGACCGCCGTGGCGGTCGAGCAGGGCGCCGCGGGGCGGCACGAGCTCGTGTTGACCGGGCTCGACCTCACCCACCGCCTCGCCCGCGGCCCCAAGTCGCGCAGCTTCCAGCGGATGACCGACGCCGACATCGCCGCGCAGATCGGCGGCGAGCACGGCCTGACGCCGGACGTCGACGGCACCGGCGAGGTACACGACTACGTGTTGCAGGCCAGCGAGAGCGACTACGCGTTCCTGCGGCGGCGGGCCGGGCGGATCGGGTTCGACTTCTGGATCAGCGAGCAGACGTTCCACTTCAAGCGCAAGCCGCGCGGCCCCGGCTCGCCGCCACCGCTGAAGTGGGGTGACAACCTGCGCCGCTTCTCCGTGCGCTTCGCCTCCGGCGAGCGCGCCGACGAGGTACAGATCAACGGCTGGGATCCGCTGGGAAAGCGGACCGTGACCGGCCGGGCCACCGAGGGCGACCCGGGCACCGACGCCCCCGCCGCCGCGGAGATGGCCGCCGCCGCCCGCCGGGGCTTCGGCCGGGTGCAGCGTTCGGCGGGCCAGTTTCCGGTGGCCGACCAGGCGGAGGCCGACGCGCTCGCCAAGTCGCTGCTGCTGCGCACGTCCGGCGGCGAGGTGGTGCTGCGTGGCGAGGCGGTGGGCGACCCGCTGCTGGGCGCCGGCGGCGACGTGCGGATCGAAAACGTGGGCAGCCGCCTGTCCGGCCGCTACCGGATCACGAGCGTGGAGCACGTCTACGGTGCCGGCCGCCCGTACGTGACCCGGTTCGTCTGCGGCGGCAAGGAGCCGGCCGGCCTGGCCGACCTCGTCGGCGCGACCGGCGGTGGCGGGGTGGAGCGGCGTGGCTGGGGGAGTCTGGTCATCGGGATCGTCACCAACAACGCCGACCCGGAAAACCTCGGCCGGGTGCGGGTGACGTTTCCGACGCTGTCGGTCGACGACGAGAGCGCCTGGGCGCGGGTGCTCAGCCCGGGCGGCGGCAACAAGCGCGGCATGCAGTGGCTGCCGGAGGTGGACGACGAGGTACTTGTGGGCTTCGAGCTCGAGGACAAGACCCGGCCGGTCGTCCTCGGTGGACTGTGGAGCAGGCAGGACCCGCCACCGCAGCCCGACGTCTGCGCCGGTGGCGTGGTGCGGGCGCGGGTGCTGGCCAGCCGGGGCGACTCCCGGCTGGTGATGACCGACGACCCCACCCCGTCGGTGCACCTCTCGCTGGGCGGAGACAGCTGCCACGTCCACCTCGAACGCACCGAGTCGGCCGTCACGGGCGACCAGAAGCTCGTCGTCTCCGCCACCAACGTGGAGATCCGGGCCACCCAGAAGCTCGCGCTCAGCGGTGCCCAGGTCGAGATCAGCGCGACCGGCCCGACCACCGTGTCCGGCAGCCCGATCAAGTTGAACTGAGGGGGAATGGCATGCCCCAGCCGGCGGCCCGCCAGAACGATCCGGTCACCGCGACGGACACCCACATCCTGCTCGTGCCGTCGGCGGGCGGTCCGGTGCCGACGCCGACGCCGCTGCCGTTCGCGGGGCAGCTCGTGTCCGCGCTGTCGACGGACGTCTTCGCCAACGGCCTGCCGGTGGCTGTCGTCGGCAGCGTCGCGCAGAACATGCCGCTACACGTCCCGTTGCCGAGCACGTCGTTCAGCAAGCCTCCGACAAACCAGGGGCGGGTCGTCAACGGTTCGCCGACGGTTCTCGTCAACGGCAAGCCGATGGCCCGCATGGGCGACCCGGTGATGACCTGCAACGATCCCGTGGACCTTCCGGTCGGCACGATCGCCGCCGGCTCACCGGACGTGATCGTCGGATGAACAGGCACGGCGACTTCGTCGGCAGCGGCTGGGGTTTCCCCGCCGTGGTCTCCCGCACGGGCGCGGTGCGGCTCCTCAGCGGATCGAACGAGCTGGACGGCGCCATCCGCATGATCCTCTCGACGGTGCCGGGCGAGCGGGTGATGCGCCCGGACTTCGGCTGCGCGATGTGGGGGCTCGTCTTCGCGCCGCTCACCGCGCCCACCCTGGGCCTGATCGAGCAGTCGGTACGCGAGGCGCTGGAACGGTGGGAGCCGCGCATCGAGCTGGATCGGGTGCAGGCGAAGCCCGAGCAGGCCACCGGCACCGTCCACATCGAACTCGAGTATCGCGTGCGCTCCACGAACGACACCCGCAACCTGGTGTATCCCTTCTACACCATCCCCACCGAGGAGCGTGGGTCATGAGCCTGCCGGCACCGAACCTCGACGACCGCCGCTTCCAGGACATCGTCGACGAGGCCAAGCGGCGGATCCCGCGCCACTGTCCGGAGTGGACGGACCACAACGTCTCCGACCCGGGCATCGCGCTGGTCGAGCTCTTCGCCTGGATGACCGAGATGACGTTGTACCGGCTCAACCAGGTGCCCGACCGGCTGTACGTCAAGTTTCTGGAGCTGGTGGGCGTAGAGCTGTTTTCCGCCGTGCCGGCGCGGGCCGACCTGCTGTTCACCCTCACCGCGCCGCGCGCCGAGCCGCTGCGGATACCGGCCGGCAGCCAGGTCAGCACCGAGCGCAGCGGCGACGAGGAGCCGGTCGTCTTCCTCACCGATGCGGACCTGCGCCTCGTACCGCCGCAGCTCGTCGCCTGCCTCACGCCGAGCGGCGACAGGTTCGAGGACCGCTGGGACGACCTGCGCCACGCGGCAGCGTCGGTGCGCCTGTTCGTGACGCTGCGGCCGGACGACGCGGTGTACTTCGGGCTCGCCGAGTCCGCGGCCGCCCACCTGCTGCGGCTCGACGTGACCACCGGGCCCGAGGGTGCCGGCGTCGACCCGCGCCGGCCGCCGCGGGTGTGGGAGGCGTGGGACGGGCGGGAGTGGCGCGACGTGCGCATCCTGGAGGACACCAGCGCCGGGTTCAACACGCCGGGCCAGGTCACGCTGCTGATGCCGCCGCGGCACGAGCCGCTCGCCCTCGGCGCGCGCCGCGCGCACTGGCTGCGCTGCCGGCTCACCCGCCTGGCCACCGGCCAGCCCGAGTACCGCAACCCGCCGGAGCTCGAAGCGCTATCCGTGGTGGCGCTGGGCGGCACGGCGACCGCGTACCACGCCGAGCCGGCCCCGGCCGAGCTGCTCGGCACCAGCGACGGGCGGCCCGGCCAGGTCTTCCAGGTGCGGCGGGTGCCCGTGCTACCGCGCCGGCCCGAGGAGACCGTGCGGGTCGTGCTCCCCCGCCACGACCGCGCGGCCGAGCCCGAGGAGCAGGCCTGGACCGAGGTCGCCGACCTGGCCGACGCGACGGCCGACGACAGGGTCTTCACCTGGTCGGGGGCCAACGGTGAGATCCGCTTCGGCCCGCAGGTCGTCAGCCGCGAGGGCACCGTCCGGCAGCACGGCGCCATCCCGCCCATCGACGCCCAGGTGTACGTCACCGGTTACAGGTTCGGCGGCGGCCGGCGCGGCAACGTGGCGGCCAACCGGCTCACCGTGCTCCACACGTCGATCCCGTTCGTCGCCGCGGTGACCAACCTCGACCCGAGCCGCGGCGGCGTAGACGCGGAGACGGTGGAAAACGCGAAGCTCCGCGGGCCGATGCTGCTGCGCGGCGCCCGCCGCGCGGTCACCGCCGAAGACGTGGAGCGGCTCACGCTCGACGCCGCTCCGGCGGTCGCCCGCGCCCGCTGCCTCCCGCCGGAAAACCCGGGCGACCCGGCGCACCTGCTCGTGGTCCCGCGCGTCGACGTGGCACCCGCCGCGCTCGTGCTCGACGACCTCGTCATCCCGCCGGAGCTGGAGGAGCAGATCAAGGCATACCTGGAACCCCGGCGCCTGCTCACCATGCGGCTGCGGATCGCGACCCCGACGTACCAGGGGGTCAAGATCTTCGCCGAGGTCCGGGCCGCGACGGGCGTGCGGCCGGAGACCGTGCGCGAGCACACCGAGCAGGCCCTCTACGAGTACGTCAACCCGCTCACCGGCGGGCCGGGCGGCCAGGGTTGGCCGTTCGGCATGGACCTGCAGCAGGGCGACGTCTACAGCGTCCTACACGGCGCGCTCGGTGTGCGCAGCGTCGAAGCGGTCCACTTCATCACCGCCGACCTGCGCACCCAGAAGCCGATCCAGCAGGTCGACCAGCGCGTACGGCTGGCGCCCGCGTCGCTGTTCATGTCGTTTCAGCACCGGGTGGTGGTGCGGCAGTGACCGGCTGGCTCGTGACCCAACTGCCTCGCGCGATGGTGGCCGACCCCGTCCTGCTCGGGTTCGCGACCGCCTTCGAGGAGGTCGCCGACACGGTGCGGGTCCGCATCGACAGCATCGAGCACCAGGTCGACGCGGGGCTCGCCACGCCCGAGATGCTCCAGTTCCTCGCCTCGTGGCTGGGGTTGGTGCTGGAGCCGACCGACCCGCCCGCGTACCGGCGGGCCCTGGTGCGGGAGGTCGGCCGCCTCCTCGGCTGGCGCGGCACCCGCCACGGCATCGAAGGGCTCCTGGAGGCGGCCACCGGCGCCCGCGTGACGGTCGTCGACGGGGGCGGGATCTACGGGCGAGACGACCAGCTGCCCCCGGCCGATCCGGTGGTGAAGGTCAGCCTCGACCACACCGGCCATCTCAGCGAGGCGCAGGTGCGCGGCTTCCTGGAGGCGGAGCTGCCGCTCGGCGCCCAATTGGAGCTGGACGTCCGATACCCGGCGGCGGGCCCAAGTCGTGGGCGCGCCCGGGTGCGGCCGCCCGGCCAGGAAGGAGGCGATGATGCCTGACGTCACGGGCCGGCAGACCCTCACCTGCCCGGACTGTGGTACACCCGTGCGCCCGGATCGCGAGCGCCTGTGCCCGAAGTGCGGCTACCTGCTCGCCTCGCTCCGCACCGCGCCCGAGCCGGCAGACTTCGGCCCGCAGCGCACGCCGGGCGAGAAGGGCGAGGCCACGAGCGTCATACCCGCGAAGCGGCCCGACCCCACCGGCACCGTCATCGACGGCGCGCCGCTGCCCGGCCCCGGCGAGGTCGAATGTCCACGTTGTAGGGAACGTAACCCGATGGAACGGGTCCGGTGCCAGCGCTGCGGGCTGGAGCTGCGTACCCCGCGGGCGGTCGCGCCGCCACCGGTCCCGGTCCCGCCGCCGCCGCCACGCCGTACCGGCTCGCTGGCCCGCAAGTTGCTGCCGGTGGCCGGCGCCGTCGTCGGGGCGGCCGCGTTGATCGGCGTGGCCGTCTTCCTCGCCGACCGGGGCCCGGACCTCGACGCGGACCCGCCGGCGGGCGGAAGCGGCGGGGCGCCACCCGGGTTGGTGCAGGTCGACCCGAAGAGCGTCCGCGCCAACGCGTCCAGCACCAACCCGGATCTCGGCTTCCCCGTGGCGAACACAGTGGACGGTGACCCGCGCACGACGTGGCAGAGCGACGGCGGGCGGCTGAAGAGCAACGTGGGTGTGCGGCTGACCTACCAGTTCGCCAACCCGGTGCAGCTCGCCCGGATCACGCTCGTCAACGGAGACGGCCGCTCGCCCCAGGACTACACGAACAACCAGCGGGTCAAGCGGCTCCGGCTCACAAGTGGCTCCTGGTCGGCGCGCTGGAACCTGGACGACCGCGCGGAGCCGCAGACGCTGGACGTGGACGCCGGTGCGGTCAGCTCGCTGACGCTGGAGGTGGAAAGCACCTACCCTGGTACCCGCTTCAAGGACCTGGCGGTGTCCGAGGTCTCCTTCTACGTGCGGTCGTGAGCCGTCACGCGGACGGGATGAACCTGATCTCCTGGATCCGCGCCGGTGGCACCGTGCCGTCGGCCGCGGGCACGCCGCGCACCAGCAGAAAGTCGATCTCGGTGCGCCGCTCCTCGGGGGTGACGGTCAGGTCGTTTTCCACGATCCGGGTGTTGTCCTTGTAGAAGACCTCAAGTTGGCGGGTCTCCTCGCCGGCGACGACGACCTGGATGGTGGAGACCGAGACCCTCAGTCTGATCAGGACCGGCACGTCGGTGCACTGGGTCGCGTCGTTGGAGAGGGAGGCGGAGAGCGAGCGCCCGCGGTTGGCGTCACCGGTTACCGCGACGGAAAACGCGTTAGCGCACTCCTGCCGCACACCCTGGTCCGGCGCCCCGGAGATCAACAGGCCGCGGTTTTGGAACGCGCCCGCGTCGAGCACGCCGTTTGCCGGATCGCCGAAGGGTCGGGTGACGTCGACGACCTGCGGGTCGGGCGGCGGTGGTGCGGTCGGCGACGGCGCCTCGGTCGTGGCCGGCGCGCTGGGACTCGGCGATGCCGCCGCTGACGGCGAGGGCGGTGCCGGTGCCACGGCCGCGCTCGTGGCGGCGCCCGGCTGCCCGCTGGCGAGCGGGGCGGGCTCGTCGTCGCCGCCCCGGGCGATCAGCGCCCCCGCCAGCACGGCACCGACGACGGCCACCACGGCACCGACCATGCCGGCGGTGCGCACCAACCGCGAGGCGAAGCGCGGCCGCTGCACGAACGTGGCCGTGCCGCTGCCCCGCGCGCCGCCGCCCACGGCCTCGACGGTCAGCACCCGCTGCTTCTCCTTGTTCCACGGGACGGGCGCATGGATGCTCAGGAACGAGTGCGCGGTCGCGCCCTGCGGCACGTCGAGGACCGGTGGCTCGAACGTCGACGCCACCCGCCGCTCCGGGTCGGAAGCGCTGAGCGCGAGCCGCACCGGCAGGTTTCCACCGTTGGTGACCTGCACCGTGTATCGCGCGCTGCGCCCACCGGTCGCGACCTCGGGATCGACCCGCACCGCGAGGTCGTCGACGGCCGCGAGCGTCAGCGGAAACTCCTCGCAGCGCGAGACCTCCGGCCGGTAGCGCGAGTGCACCAGCACGCCCAGCGTGTAGACGCCGGCCGCGGCCGGCGACTGCTCGGGCACCGCCAGCTGCACGGTCGCGCTAGCGGTCTCGCCCGGCCGCAGCTTCGCGACGTCGGGCTCGACCCGCGCGGTCGCGCCGGCCGGCAGCCCGAGCATCTCGACCACGTAGTGCTCGACGATGTCGCTCGTATTTCGCACTGTGACGTCGAAGTCGAACCGATCACCGGGCGACGCGTCGATCCGGTCGATCGACACAGTCACCCGCAGTGGCAATGCCATCCCGCCTCCCGGATCTGCTGTCACACGGGAGTCACCAGTCCAATGTTCCACGCGCCCGCCGCTCCGTACACCGGCCTGCGGAAAGGCGACAGAGCGCGCGACTGCCAGAAGAGCACGGATGATCGGCTGTTCCGTCTCGGGCGCCGGGCGGATAGCTTCACAGGGCCGTCGAGGGGTGGGGAGGGTGGCGTGGCCAAGGGTGGCGTCTTCTGCGTCGAGGGGCAGTGGCACCGCGACCTGGGCGATCAGAGCTCGGTCCTGCCCACGCTGGAGCTGCTCCACCGACTCCAGGCGATCCGGTTCATCCACAAGGACGTGGCTACGCGCGAGGAGCTGGCCTACTTCCTGGACCGCTGGCTGCTGCGGCAGTACGCGGACTACAAGGTCGGTTTCTTCGCCATGCACGGCGTGCCGAGCAAGCTGTGCCTGACCGACCGAGACACCGTCGAGCTCGACGAGGTCGCCGGCATGATGGCCGGCCGGTGCGAGGGCCGGCGCCTCTACTTCGGCAGCTGCTCGCTCCTGCGGGCCTCCGACGGGCGCCTGCACGACTTCCTGGCCGCCACCGGCGCCTCGATGATCTGCGGCTACACCCGCGACATCGACTGGGTGGAGTCGGCCGCGTTCGAGACGGTGGTCCTGCAGATCCTTGCCAACGGCGACCGGCACGACGCGGTGGAGCGGCGCATGGGCTCCACCGCATGGGCGCCGCTGGCGGCCTATCTCGGCTTCCGGATCGTGTACGCCAACGGCCGCACCTGGCGCCCAGAAGCCAAACCCCGCGTGCCCGCCCAGATCGGCTCCGTCTAACGTGGACGCCGCTCCCGTAGTGTCAAACCCCTGCTGTGAAGTTCAAGGGATTTCCCCGCGGCCTCACCCTGCACGGACCTGTGCGCGGGGGGGGGGGGGGGGCCCCTTTTGGGGGGGGGCCGGGGGGGGGGGGGGGGCGCCCCGGCCCCCGGCGCCCCGCCGGCCCCCAAAAGGGGGACAATGGTGGGGGGGCC
>Ga0081539_10000299_pt1 | contig 111908 bp, 91 predicted proteins | sample TabmetS4T2R2_FD_71023 | JGI IMG/M metagenome (GOLD analysis project Ga0081539, IMG submission 71023) | Tabebuia heterophylla rhizosphere microbial communities from the University of Puerto Rico - S4T2R2 | ecosystem: Host-associated > Plants > Roots > Rhizosphere ... | reverse complement strand
GGATCGTTTCTGGAGAAGAGTGTCCCGGGTGGGTGTCAGCGGCGGGCCGTCGCTCCCGCCGGAGACCGCGGCGGCCGGCGGCTCGCCAGGGCTCGCCGAGATCCCCGGCCCCCGCTGCCACCTCCGCGCACCAAGCCCACCCGGTGTCCGTTGTGGTCCAGGGCGTAGGTGCGGATCTAGAACGGTTAGGGTCGATATAGCGCCCTAACCGTTCTAGATCGCGAACCTGGTGCCCGCTACCCGGCGCCGTGGCTACTGGCCGCGACCGAGGCCCGCCCGGCTCGGTCGGCACCGGCCTGGCGGCTTAGGACATTGTGGACAGACAGTGACCTCAACCCGAAAGCTCTAATGGATCGCCGGCCTTCGCGCTCTTACTCGTCGCCGCGGTTACAGGACGTTACGGGGTGGCCTTGCGACCGACGTAACGGTGGAGTGTCACCTCGGGTGTGGCGGCGCGGTGCTCTCGCGGACGACGAGGTCGGTGGTCAGCTCCACCCGGCGCTCGCGGGGCGCCTGGCCCGAGGCGAGCGCGACGAGCATGGTGGCGGCCGTGGTGCCCATGCGCTTGAGCGGCTGCCGCACGGTGGTCATCGGCGGGCCGGCCCAGCGGGTGAAGGGCAGGTCGTCGAAGCCGACGACGCTCAGGTCGTCGGGGATGCGGACGCCGGCCTCGCGGGCGGCCGCGTATGCGCCGTGTGCCTGCAGGTCGTTGGTGGCGAAGATGGCGGTGGGCGGCTCGGGCAGCGCGAGCAGGACGGCGGTCTCACGGGCCGCGCCCTCGACGTAGAGCGGGCCGACGCGCACAAGGTCGGGGTCGACGGGCACGCCGGCTTGGTCCATCGCGGCGCGGAAGCCGTCGAGCCGGGCCCGGCAGAAGGGCCACTTCAGGTTGCCGCAGAGCATGCCGATCCGCCGGTGCCCTAGCTCGAGCAGGTGGCGGGTGGCGACCAGCGCGCCGCTGTAGTTGGCCGCGCCGACCGACGGGGTGTCGTGCAGCGGCTCGCCGGTGGGGTCGAGCGCGACGAGCGGGATCGAGCCGGTGGCCAGCTGAGCCTGCTGGTGCGCGGTGATCTCGGAGATCACCGCGATCACGCCCATCGGGCGGCGGGAGAGGACCTGCTCGGTCCAGCCGGCGCCGGGCGTGAGGCGGCCCTGCATGGTGGTGAGGACGACGGCGAGCTTCTGGTCGCGGGCGACCTCCTCGACGCCCTCGATGATCTCCAGTGCCCACAGGCTGTCGAGCGCGTGGAAGACGAGCTCGATGAGCGGCGCCTGGGTGACCGCGTCGCCGCGCTGGTAGCCGTGCTCGTGCAGCACCGCCTCGACCCGCCGCCTCGTGCTGAGCGCGACGCCGGCCTGCCCGTTGATCACGCGGGAGACGGTGGGCGCGGAGACGCCGGCCAGCCGGGCGATCGTGGCCACGGTGACCTTGCCGCGGCGACGGCCGTCGCCGACGGATGCGGCGGCGCCCGTCCCGGTCACGCCCGGCATTCTACGACGCGAAGGGTTGCGGCCGCCTTCCGGAACTCGCCCTCGCCTCCAGCTCTCCCCCACCACGCTTCGAGCTTGCCGGCGTCGCATTTGCCGCTTGTGACCAGAGCATATAGATGAGCGTTGCACGTTGATGTGTTCCGGTACATACTACGGAATGTTTCAGCGCCCACGGCATCCCACGGTTCGGAAGGACCAACCCCGCATGAGACTACGAAAAGTCATGATCGCCGCCGCGGGTCTCGCGACCGCGCTCGTGGCCACCACCGTCGTGCTCGCCCAGCCGGCATCCGCGGCCTCACTCGTCGAGGTGACCAACTTCGGCACGAACCCCAGCAACCTGCGCATGCACCTGTACGTGCCGGACCGGGTGCAGGCCCGCCCCGGCATCGTCGTGGCCGTGCACTACTGCACCGGCAACGGGCCGGCGTTCTACTCCGGCACCCAGTTCGCGCAGCAGGCCGACCAGTACGGGTTCATCGTCATCTACCCGTCGGCCACCCGCAGCGGCAACTGCTTCGACGTGTACTCGCCGCAGGCCCTGCGCCGCGACGGCGGGAGCGACCCGGTCTCGATCCGCTCGATGGTCAGCTACGTGCAGCAGCGGTACAACGCCGACCCCAACCGCATCTTCGCCACCGGCGTCTCCTCCGGCGCCATGATGACGAACGTCCTGCTCGGCCTCTACCCGGACGTGTTCAAGGCGGGTGCGGCGTTCGCGGGCGTGCCGTTCGGCTGCTTCGCCACCACCGACGGCTCCACCTGGAACAGCCAGTGTGCCAACGGCCAGATCATCCGCACCGCGCAGCAGTGGGGCGACACGGTCCGCAACGCGTTCCCCGGCTACACGGGCGCGCGGCCGCGGATGCAGCTGTGGCACGGCACGAACGACGAGACGCTGCGATACCCCAACTTCGGTGAAGAGATCAAGCAGTGGACCAACCTGCACGGGTTGAGCCAGACGCCCACGTCCACCGACACGCCGGCCAGCGGCCAGACCCGCACGCGGTACGGCAGCAGCGGCGGCATGGCGCCGGTCGAGGCGATCAGCATGCAGGGCGTGTCGCACAACCTCCCGGTGAACGCCGCCGAGGCGATCCGCTTCTTCGGCTTGAACACGTCGACGCCACCCACGTCGCAGCCACCCACGTCGCAGCCACCCACGTCGCAGCCGCCCACCTCACAGCCACCGACGACCGGCCCGCCGCCGACCGGTGGGGCCTGCCGGATCGGCTACACCGTCAACGCGTGGAACACCGGCCTCACCGCGTCGATCACCATCACGAACACGAGTACCGCCACGGTCAACGGCTGGACGCTGGCCTTCACCCTCCCCAGTGGACAGACCATCACGTCCGGCTGGAACGCGACGTACTCACCGAACAGTGGGGCGGTGACCGCCCGCAACGCCTCGTACAACGGCTCGCTGGCGCCGAACGCGTCGACGGGTATCGGCTTCCAGGCCACCCACACGGGTAACACCGGACGGCCCGCCTCGTTCACCCTCAACGGCACCGCCTGCACCGTCGCCTGAGGGCGGCTCCACCTCCCGCACGCCGCCGCCGGTCCTCGCGCCGGCGGCGGTGTCGGGCCGGTAGATGAAGCGCGCCAGCATCGCGCGCAGCAGGTTGAGGTCGTCGTAGGTCAGCTCGGGGTAGCCGTGCTTGACCAGCACCGCGCGCACGTCGGTCACGAGGTCGAGCGAGAGCCGGTGGTCGCCCGTGTGCCCTGGTACCGGGTAGTTGTTCATGAACGCAGGGTCGGTGGCCGGGCCGCCGAGCCGTCGCACGCGGTGTCCGCATCTGAACCGGTATGGCCGGGGTCACGTGTCTTCAGTCGACAGCGAGAGGGCCCTCTGGCCGCCCTCGACGCGGCACCGGATGCCCGCTTCGTCGCCGACATGAAGGCCCGCGTCGACGAGCCGCTGCGCCGCGAGCCGGACCCGACTTCGCCGGGTCGCGCGCCGCCGCGGTGCTCGGCGTCTACGCCGGGAACGACGACCGGGTAAACGCGAGCCGCGACACCGCCCGCGCCGCCCTGTAGGAGGCCGGCAACACCCACGAGATCGTCACAGTGCCCGGCGCCGACCACGCGTTCTTCAATGACACCGGCGCCCGGTACGACCCCGCGACGGCGGCCGAAATCTACGACCGGCTCGTCGCCTGGTTCAGCCAGCACCCGCGCCATAGAGCTTTCGGGGTTGAGCTCGGCGTTTGTCCACAACGTCCTAAGCCGCCAGCCCGGCGCCGACCGAGCCGGGGCAGGCCCCGATCGCGGGCAGTAGCCACCATGCCGGGTAACCGGCACCAGGTTTCGCGATCTAGAACGGTTAGGGCGCTATATCGACCCTAACCGTTCTAGATCCACACCTACGCCCCGTATCTGATTACGCTACGTTACCAGCGATGCGGCGACACTCGCACATTTCGACCATTTTGGGCTATCACGGATGTCGTCATGGTCCGTGGCCGCACCCGTTCGCCACTGGCCACGCACCAAAGGATCCCCACGCGCACAGGCGGGAGCAACGGCCTGGACCACAACGGACCTCGCGGTAGCCCAAATCTCGTTGTCTGGAAAGGGTTTCCGTCGTCACGTGGGCCAGGGTTCACCCCGACTCCGAAACCGGCCGGCGACCCGCTCAGGCGGTCGGGTCGGTGACGGTGCCGATGAAGGCGGGCGTTCGCGTCGGGGTGTGCACGATCGCGAACGCGAACGGCCGGTCGGCGCGGAACGTCACGTCCGGCCGGGGGCCGGCGGAGGTCGGGAAGGCGAGGCCCGTCACCGCGGCCGCCTCCGTGCCCACCTCGTCGACCGTGATCGTCGCGCGGTGGACGGCCTCGCCCAGGAAGACGTCCGGGTTGATGCCGGAGAAGTCGCCGACGTCGGTGAAGCCCAGGTCGCGCATGGCGCCGAGCAGGTCGAAGCCTGTGTCGAACTCCCACTTGGGCATCGACATGTCCACGTACGCGGGGCGCAGCCCCTTCCCGACCTCGGCCAGGACGTCCGGCGCGAGCAGGTCGACCGGCGCGCCGCCGGACGGCTCCGGGAGCAGCACCCACATGGCGTAGTCGCCGGTCTTGTACGGCAGCTCGACGGCCCGCCAGCCCGGCCCCTCCGCGTACCCCAGCGAGGCGGCCCGGTTCATCATCGGCGCCGTGACGGTGCTCCCGTCCGGCCGGGTGAACGACGCCCCGGGATCGGTGCTCTCGAAGGGTAGGCGCCAGGCGGCCTTGAAGTAGATCGCGTTGGCCAGCACCGCCTTGGTGTCCGGGTCCAGCCGGTCGAAGAGCTCGCGGATGCGGCCGTCGGTCTGCTCGCGCACCCAGGCGTCGATCGCGTCCTTGGCACCGGGCGAGCGGAAGTCCACTGTGCGCACTCCGGTGCCGTACTGCGTGGCGAGCGTGCGCAGGAACGGCTCCCCGATGGGCAGGCCGGGCTGGGTCCAGAGCGCGTTGGCGATGCGCAGCGGGCCGCCGTCCGGCGCGAGCCGCCGGTCGAGGGCGTTGAACGCCTCGCCGGTGCCGTCCGGCGGGAAATGGAAGAGCCGGTCGAGCTGGGCGGCCGTCTCGCCGCCCGCGCCGGCCCGCGCCATCGCGAACGCGTACGCGATGCTGAGCGGCGACATCGCCCAGTTGCCGTCGGGGTCGGCGGTGCGCCGGCTCAGCTGGTACCCGAAGTCGGTGAGGCCCTCGACGACGGCCGGCGCGGGTCCGCCGGGCGAGGGCGCCTGCCGGGCCAGGCCGGCGGCGACGAAACCCCGCGGCGCGGCGACGGCCGGCCCGGCGGCGGCTGTGCAGGTGGCGGCGACCAGCACGGCCGCGAGCCCGAGGAAAAGGGTCCTTGCACGCATAGGTCTTGGATGCGGGCGGGCGGGCGTAGGTTCCGGCCAGGGGCCTGCCTCCTGGAGAAAGGCCCTACGTCGCGATGCCGGCGTACTTGACGTTCAGGTACTCGTCGATGCCCTCGGCGCCGCCCTCGCGGCCCATGCCGGACCACTTGACCCCGCCGAACGGCGCGGCCGGGTTGGAGACCAGGCCCTTGTTGAGGCCCACCATGCCGCTCTCCAGGCCCTCCACGACGCGGAGCGAGCGGCCCAGGTCGCGGCAGAACGCGTAGGCGACAAGCCCGTACTCGGTGTCGTTGGCCAGGCGCAGCGCCTCGTCGTCGGTGCGGAACGTGTAGACCGGCGCGACCGGCCCGAAGATCTCCTCGCGGTGCATGTCGGCCTCGGTCGTCACGCCGGTGAGGACGGTGGGCGTGAAGAAGTAGCCCTCGCGGTCGGGCGGGCCGCCGCCGGTGAGCACCTCGGCGCCGCGGCGCACCGCGTCGTCGACCAGCTCGACCACCTTGCCGCGCTGCTTTTCGTCGATCAGCGGGCCGACCTTGACGCCCGGCTCGGTGCCCCGGCCGACGGTCATGCCGGCGAGCGCGGCCGCCAGCCGCCGCGCGAACTCCTCGGCCACCGACTCGTGCGCGTAGAACCGGTTGGCCGCCACGCACGACTCGCCCATGTTGCGCATCTTCGCTATGACCGCCTGCTCGACGGCCAGCTCCAGGTCGGCGTCTTCGAAGACCAGGAACGGCGCGTTGCCGCCCAGCTCCATCGACAGCCGCAGCAGGTTGCCGGCGGACTGCTCGACGAGCGCCTTGCCCACCTCGGTCGAGCCGGTGAACGACAGCTTGCGCAACCGCCGGTCGCCGATGATCGGCTTGACCACGCGGCTGGCCGAGGAGGCGGTGAGCACGTTGATCACGCCGGGCGGGAGGCCCGCCTCGACGAACAGCTTGACCATCATGTTGTTGGACAGCGGGGTGAGCTGAGCGGGCTTGACCACCATCGTGCAGCCGGCCGCCACGGCCGGGCCGATCTTGCGGGCGCCCATCGCGAGCGGGAAGTTCCACGGGGTGATCAGCAGGCACGGCCCGACCGGCTGCTTCATGGTCAGCAGGCGGCCCGCGCCGTTGGGCTCGTCGGACCAGCGGCCGCTGATCCGCACCGCCTCCTCGGAGAACCACCGGAAGAACTCGGCCGCGTACTTCACCTCGGCCGCCGCCTCGGCGACCGGCTTGCCCATCTCCAGAGTCACCAGCACGGCGAGCTCGTCGACCCGCTCGTTCATCAGCTCGAAGACGCGGCGCAGGATCTCGCCGCGCTGCCGGGGTGGCGTGGCCGCCCACGACGCCTGGGCGCCGGCCGCCGCGTCGAGCGCGGCCACGGCGTCGTCCGCGGTCGCGTCGGCCACCCGGGCCAGGGGCCGCGTGGTCGCGGGGTCGACCACGTCGACCCACTCGCCGCCCGACGCCGGCCGCCACTCACCCCCGATGAAAAGCCCATCTGGTACGGAGGCGACAAGTTCCTTCTCGTCGACGCTCATCGCACACCTCCTCCCTGTCCGCCCACAGGATATGAGGCTCGAGCGCCCGCCGCCCGGAGCTAGGGTCTGTCTCCTGGAGACAGGACCCTAGCGGGCTTTGACCAGCCCGCGCACGTAGGCGGCCTGGCCGACGTGCTGGTCGTCGTCGTTGAGCACGCTGATCAGCCGCACGCCGAGCGTCACCGGCGGGTCCCACCCCTCGTCGACGACCCGGTCGAGGTCCTTGGCGGAGATGCCGCGCAGGAAGTCGCTGGTGCGGGCGGCCACCGCGTCGAAGTACCCGACGAGCACCTCCACGCTCTCCGGGCGCACCCGGTCGACCTGGTTGGCGCTGTGCCCGTAGCCGGTGTCGCCGGTGTCCGGGTCGAGGCCGAAGCGGCGTGCCCACCCGTCGCGGACCCACACCTGCTCCTCGCCCATGAGGTCGGCGACGTGGTCGTCCTGGATCCGGCTCAGGTGCCAGACCAGCCAGCCCACCGAGTTGGCACCGGGTGCGGGCACCCAGTGCAGCTCCTCCGGGGTCAGGCCGTCGACGGCGGAACGGACCAGGTCGGGAAGCCGGTCGAACGCCTCGGCCAGCACCTCTCGCGCGTCCACAATGGCCACCCTATCCCAGTGGGTTGATCTGTCTCGCTACCGTCGCGGCGCCGCTGCTGGCCTGGCAGACACTCTCCGCGCCGGCGCTGGGCGACCGCCTGCGCGCGCTGCTCGCCCCGTACCGGGTTCCCGTCCAGGTGGAGACCGAGCGCCCGGGCCTCTACGACCCGGACGTCGCCGACGACGTCCTGCCCCGCGACGGCGTGGTGCTGCGGGTCATGGGGCGGCGCGACCGCCGCCTGCTCGCGCCGATGCCCGGCTACCTCTCCGGGGAGGAGCTCGGCCTCGCCTGGCCGGCGGTGTGGGACGTGTCGAAGGTCGCCGAGGCCAACGGGGTGCGCACCAGGCTCCGCCGCTCCTCCACCGCGGGCGGGGGCGAGACAAGCTGGCTGGAGTACCGGGCGGTGGACGTGCAGCGGGTCGCCGACGAGATCGCGGGTGGGACGGCGGTGCTCCAGCCGGCCTGGCGCACGGACACCGACGAGGGTCGGGCCGCATATGCCGCGCTGACCGCACCACGGCGCAGGCGGGCACGACAGTAACGAGTCGGGCAAAGTGACCATAGTGGACGGTAGTCCGGACTGACCGTGGCGCTCCGGCTACAGTTCGCGTTCCCCCTCCCCTACCGGCCTCCGAGCTTGGTAATCTGCCGCTCTCACGCCTGGTAATCTGCCGCTCTCACGCCTGGGATCCAGGGAGGTCGTCCAATGACTGACAGTGGGATGAGAGGTCGTGTGAAAGGACTACTCGGCGGGCCCACGCCCTTCGTCAACGACACCCTGGAGCCGATGGACGTGTCTCCCAACCCCAACGACGCCAACGCACAACACCATGCCCTACAGGTGCTCACGCTCGCCCAGCGCACGGGTGAGGAGCACATCGCCAGCGCCCGGCGCGAGTCCGACCGCATCATCGCCGAGGCGCGCGCGCAGGCCGAGCAGGTGATGCGCGACGCCCAGTCGCACGCGCAGGTGCTGCAGAAGGACGCGGAGAAGGCGCTCGCCGACGCGCACGCCTCGGCCGCCCAGATCACCGAGGCGGCGCAGGCCCACTCGGACGCCGCGCAGCGCAGCGCCGACGACATCCTGGGCGACGCCCGCGAGCGCGCCGACGAGCTGGTCAAGGCCGCGTCGGCCAACGCCGACGAGCTCAAGCACCAGGCACACCAGCGGTACGAGGACGTGGTGGGCAGCCTGGCCGCCAAGCGCGAGGCGCTGCAGCGGCAGATCGAGGCGCTCGAGCAGTTCGACCACGACTACCGGGCCCGGCTCACCTCGTTCATGCAGCACCAGCTCCGCTCGCTGTGGGTCGACGAGCCGCGGGTCGACACCGAGGCGATCGAGGGCTTCGAGGAGTACGACGAGGAAGAGGAGCAGCCCCGGGCCGCGCTCGAAGAGGCCACGATGGCGGTGCCGACCCAGGGCAGCAAATCCGACCTCTCATAACCCGGGTCCGCGTCAGCGGCGGACCGCCGCTCCCGCCGGAGACCGCGGAGGTCGGCGGCTCGCTGGGGCGAGCCGAAATCCCCGACCTCCGCTGCCACGTCCGCCGCGCAAGACCAAACCGCGCGACCAACGGCCTAGCCGCCACGCCGACGCCGACCGAGCCAGACGGACCTCGATCGCGGCCAGTAACCACTGTTCCGGGTAACTGGCACCAGGTTCGCGATCTAGAACGGTTATGGCGCTATATCGACCCTAACCGTTCTAGATCCACATCTACGGCCCGAATTTGATTACGCTACGTTAGCGGCGGTGCGGCGACACCCGCACATTTCGACCATTTTGGGCTATGTCCGTCGTGGTCCAAGGCGCCGCTTCCCGTGGGCGCGCCGACGTCGGACGGTGCGAGCCCCTTGGACCCGTGGTCGGCGGGTGGGTTGGGCTTGGTGCGCGGACCTGGCAGCGGGGGCCGGGGGTTTCGGCGAGCCCTGGCGAGCCGCCGGCCACCGCGGTCTCCGGCGGGAGCGGCGGTCAGCGACTGACGCGGACCCGGGAAATTCCCTTGAAACTCCATAGGCAACTTAGGTGAGACGCGGAAGATCTGGGCGCGTGCCGGTCGTCAGCGGGCGGCGGCGGCCGCGCGGCGCAGGCACGGGGCCACGTCGCCGGCGTGGTAGGGATGCTCGGCGGGCTCGATGCGCGCCAGAAACGCGGCGTAGACGGCGGCCAGGTAGAGCTCGGCCACCGGCCGCCACAGCCGCAACGCGCGCTCCGGCTCGCAGCCGGGCACGGCGTCGCGCCAGCGCGCGGCCCACGGGCCGATCAGCGCGGCCTCGTCGGCCCGGTCGAGGCGGTCGGCGAGGCGGAGGATGTCCGCGGCCGGATTGCCCACAGTGGAGTCTCCCCAGTCGATGACCACCGGTGGGCCGCCGCCCAGCCGGGTGTTGCCGGGGTGCAGGTCGCCGTGCACGAGGGTGTCCGGGAGCCCGCAGGCCGGGACCGCCGCGAGCCGGGCGTCCATGTCGGACAGCAGCCCGGCGACGTCGGGCACCACCTCGCCGGGCGCCGGGCGCCACGCGGTCAGCAGCTCGCGGACCCACCGCCCGAGCAGCGGCCCGCGCCGGTCGGGTACGCCGGCCGCGACGAGCGCGTCCACCGCGCCGAGCGAGGCCACCTGGATCCGGTGGTGGGCCGCGGCGATCGACTCCCGCTCGGCCGGGCTGGCGTTCCACCCGTCCTCGCCGGGCACGTCGTGCATCAGGATCCGGCCCTCGTCACCGGCGGCGGCGAGCGGCGGCGCGGCCCCCGGCACGGCCTCGCCGAGCCAGCGCAGCACCGCGGCCTCGTGCCGGAAGAACGCCGGCACCTGCTTGAGCCAGGCCCGGCGCGGCCGGCCCACCTCGTCGAACCCCCGCTCGCCCGCGCACTCGTCGAGGCGCCAGATCGCGGAGAGGTTCCAGGTGCGGACCTGGCTGGCCGTCACGCCGGACCAGCCGGCGGCGGCGAGCGCGGCGGTCGCCCAGGCGACGCTGCGGGCCGGGCCGCCCGGCTCGGCGTACGGCGCGCGGAGCGGGTGCGGCGACAGGTCGACGCCGGCGAACGGCAGCAGGTCGGGCGGCGGCGGCCCGTCGAGCTCGGCGAGCATGGTGAGCGCGCCGCCGGGCGGCTCCGGCAGCTCCGCGTGCAGCAGCCGCAGCACCGCGACCCGGACGCCGAACCGGGCGTGGGCCTCGGCGACGACGCCGCCCACCTCCTGCCACCACGGCTCGGGCCGGTCGAACGGCGGCAGCGCGCCGAGCGGCTCGCCGGCCCGGTCGACGAGCACCAGCCGCACCGTCCTGTCCACGATGCGGGACGGTAGTCCCAGTCGGCCCGGTGGCGCCACCGACTTCCCGCGCGTTGGTCGGCACCCGTCGGGCCGGCTCGGAGTCCGGTCAGCCGAGGAGCTTGGCGAGCCGGGCCATCTCGGCGGGCGGGTCGACCACCGGCTGGATGAGCAGCTCGTCGACGCCGGCCTCTTCGAGGGCGGCGACGCGGGCGAGCACGTCGTCGCGGGTGCCGACCAGGGTCAGCATGTCCATCAGCGAGGGCAGGACCAGGTCGCGGTCCCGCGGCGCGATCCGCCCGAGGTAGTTGGGGTAGAGCTTGGTGTGCCGGTCGGGCGCGGTGGCGGTGGTGCCGCGCCGGTCGAGGAGCCGCCGCACCGCGTCCCGCTCCTCCGGGCCGAGCTGGTCGGCGAAGGGGCGCGCCTGCGCGGCCGTGTCGGCGGCGAAGGCCAGCAGCGACAGCACCATGTGGCCGGTCGCGTCCCGGGCCGCGTCGCCGTACGGGTCCTCGTCCCCGTCGACGACGTGCAGCGCCGTGACCAGGTAGGAGTCCGCGCGCGAGCCGGGACCCGCGGCGCGGCACGCGTCGTGCAGCGCCCGCCAGGCGGCGGGGTCCGGCAGGCCGAACGAGATGAGGCCGGCGGCGCGGCGGCCGGCGACCGCGGCCGCCTTGGGCCCGAGCAGGGCGGCCACCACGAACTCGATCGGGTCGGCGGTGTTGACGTGCGCCCCGGAGTGCAGGAACCGGACGTCGCGGACCCGGTCGCCTTCGCGGTACGCGGTCGCGCGTCCGGCGCACAGGTCCTGCAGCGCGGCGGTGAACGCCTCCAGCTCGGCCGCCGTGGTCGGCCGCATGCCGAGCGTGCGGCGGGCGGTGTTTCCGGTGCCGACCCCGCAGACGATCCGCCCCGGAGCCAGGGCGTTGAGGCTGGCGACGCCGCTCGCGGCGGCCGGTGCCGAGCGGAGCGCCGGCGAGGTCACGCCGATGCCGAGCCTGATCCGGCTGGTGGCCTTCGCGCAGAGGCTCAGGGCGACGAAGGGGTCGCCGTGGACCATCGGGGTGTCGTTGACCCAGAAGCTGTGCAGGCCCAGCTCCTCGGCCCGCACCGCGAGGTCTTCCACACCGGGCTGTGCGGCGACCACGACGCCGGCACGCATCGGACCCTCCTCCGGGTGCGGATCGGATCTAGGGCCTGTTTCAGAAGATCTGTCGGTGCGAGCCGGAGTCCAGGCGGCGTCCGGTGGTGGCGGGCGCAAGGTCGCATACCGGTGTTGTATGCGGCCTTTCGCCCGACGCCGCCGGTCGTCGTCTGGGCCCGGCGCAGCCCGGCAAGGATTTTGAAGCAGGCCCTAATACGCTCAGCATGTCAGCTCCCGGGCGACGGCGATACGAGCTGGCTCAGGTGCGCCGCGCCGTCCAGGAGCGCGGCCGAGCGGCGGGTGAGCTCGGCCTGGCGGCGGGCGACCGCCTCGCGCAGCGCCTCGCTGCTGCCCGTGCGGCGCAGGCCGTCGAGGATCGGGCCGATCTGCGCCAGCGGGTACCCGCTCTGGCGCAGCATCCGGATCATCCGCGCGTCGCGGACCTCGGCCGGGCCGTAGCGGCGGTATCCGGTGATCCGCTCGCGGCGCGGGGTCAGCAGGCCGGCAGCCTCCCAGACGCGCAGGGCCGACGCCCGCACGCCGAGCCGCGCGGCCAGCTCGCCGACGCTCAGCTCCGGACCGTCGGGCTCCGCCGGCGCCCGGGGCACCGCCTCCAGCGCGGTAGCCGTGGTCCGCAGGGCGACGCGCTCCTCGTGCAGGGCGGCGTGGCCGGCGTCCGTCAGGGCGAGCGCGCGCGGCACGTCGCCGCCGAGGACCGCGCGCATGATCGCGCGTGCCGGCTCCGGACCGTGGCCCGCCGCGAGGGCGCGGTAGGCGAGCACCGCGCGCAGGTGCCGCTCGTCGAAGGCGCGGTAGCCGCTGGGCGTGCGGGGCACCGGGGGCAGCACGCCGGCGTCCTCGTAGTTGCGGATCTGCTGGGTCGAGACGCCCGCCGCGCGGGCCAGGTCGACCGTCCGCACCGCACCGCCTCCTTGTACACGGGACTTGAGGGTCGCGGCACAGCATACGAGCGCGCTTCGGCAAAACCCTCTACTGAAGCTTCAATGAGACACTTTAAGCATGGAATGGATCACGGTTACCGGGGCGCGCCTGCACAACCTGAAGAACGTCACGCTCGCCGTGCCCAAGCGCAAGCTCGTCGTGCTCACCGGCCTGTCGGGGTCGGGCAAGTCCACTCTCGCGCTCGACACGCTGCACCGCGAGGGGCAGCGGCAGTACATGGAGTCGCTGGGGATGGTGACCGCCTTCGTGAGCAAGCCGGCCGTCGACTCGATCACCGGTCTCTCCCCCTCCATCAGCATCGACCAGCACCTCACCAACCGCAGCCCCCGCTCCACGGTGGGCACCGCCACCGAGGTGTTCACCTATCTGCGGCTGCTCTGGGCGCGCGTCGGCCACCGGCCCTGCCCGGCGTGCGGCGAGGACGTGCCGCCCGCGTACGACGTGGCGAGCGACGACGACTGGGACGAGGCGGCGGCCGGCGCGCTCCCCTGCCCGCACTGCGGCGCGCCGGTGCCCAACCTCGTGATGGGCGACTTCTCGTTCAACAAGCCGGCCGGCGCCTGCCCCACCTGCACCGGCATCGGCGCCGTGCACCGCGCGGACGCCGCCCGCCTGGTCGACGAGGAGCGGAGCGTCGAGGGAGGCGCGGTGCTCGGCTGGCCGCGGGCCCTCGTCGAGCACAACATCCGGGTGCTGCGGGCCGCCGCCCGGCACTACGGCTTCGCGTTCGCCCCGGGCGTGCCGGTCAAGGACCTCGCGCCGGCCGCCCGCGACATGCTGCTGCACGGCGTCGGCAGCGCCGAGTTCGGCCGCTACTTCCCGGATACGCCGCCACCCGCGACGGCCGCCAAGGGCCGCTTCGAGGGCGTGCTCACCGCCGTGCTGCGCCGGTACGCGGACCGGATCGAGGACACCGCCTACCGGGAGAAGACGGAGCAGGTGCTCACCACCGAGACCTGCCCGGACTGCGCGGGTGCCCGCCTGCGGCCGGAGAGCCGCCGGGTCACCGTCGCCGGACTGTCCATCGTGGACGCGGCCGGCATGCCGCTGGACGGCCTCGCCGGCTGGGTCGAGGGGCTCGGCGACGCGATCCCGGAGCGGGAGCGGCGCTTCGCCGAGCCGGTCGTCGACGACCTCCGCGAGCGGGTGCGGCGCCTTGTCGACGTCGGCGTGGAGTACCTGACGCTGGAGCGCTCGACGCCCACCCTCTCGGCCGGCGAGGCGCAGCGGCTGCGGCTGGCCGCGCTGCTCGGCTCCGGGCTGACCGGCGTGCTGTACGTGCTGGACGAGCCCACCATCGGGCTGCACCCGGCCGACACCGAGCGGCTGGTCGAGGTGCTGCGGCGGCTGCGCGACCTCGGCAACACCGTCCTCGTGATCGAGCACGACCTCGACGTGCTCCGCGCCGCCGACCACATCGTCGACGTCGGCCCCGGCGCGGGACGGGACGGCGGGCGGATCGTCGCCGCGGGTACCCCGGAAGAGGTGGCCGCCACCGCGGGCTCGGTGACCGGCGACCACCTCGCGGGGCGGCGGAGCGTGCCGGTGCCCGCGACCCGGCGAGCGGCCGGCGACCGCGCCCTCGTCGTCCGCGGCGCCCGCGCCCACAACCTCAAGGACGTCACGGTGCGGCTGCCGCTCGGCCTTCTCGTCGCGGTCACCGGACCCTCCGGCTCGGGCAAGTCGTCGCTGCTGCTCGACCTCGTCGACCGGGCCGCGCGGCGGCGCTTCCACGGCGCCGGCGACCCGCCCGGCCCGCACGACGGCATCGACGGGTGGGAGCACCTCGACAAGGTGGTGACCATCGACCAGCAGGCGATCGGCCGCGTCCCCCGGTCGAACGCGGCGACCTACTCGGACCTGTTCACGCCGATCCGCGAGGCGTTCGCGGCGACCGGTGACGCGCGCGGCGCGCGGCTCACCGCCGGACACTTCTCGTTCAACGTGGCGGGCGGCCGGTGTGAACGGTGCACCGGCGCCGGCGTGCTCAGCGTGTCGATGCACTTCCTGCCGGCCGTCGAGGTGCGCTGCCCGTCGTGCCGGGGGAGGCGCTTCAACCGCCACGTCCTCGCCGTGAGGTACCGCGGCCACGACATCGCCGAGGTGCTCGACATGACCGTCGCGGACGCGCTGGAGACGTTCGCCGACGTGCCCGGCGCCGCCACCCGGCTGCGCCTGCTCGCCGACGTCGGGCTCGGCTACCTGCCGCTCGGCCAGCCCGCCACCACGCTGTCCGGCGGCGAGGCGCAGCGGATCAAGCTGGCCAAGGAGCTGGCCCGCAAGGCGACCGGTCACACGCTCTACCTGCTGGACGAGCCGACGACCGGGCTGCACCCGGCGGACACCGCCCGCCTGCTCGGCGTGCTCCAGCGGCTTGTCGACGCCGGCAACACCGTGTGCGCGATCGAGCACGACCTCGACGTCGTCCGCGCCGCCGACTGGGTGGTCGACCTCGGGCCGGGCGGCGGCTCCGCGGGCGGCGAGGTGGTCGCGGAGGGTACACCCGAGCAGGTGGCGGCCAGTGGGTCGAGGACCGGCAAGTACCTCGGCATGGCAGGCTCGTCCGCATGACGGAGTTGACGGCACGCTTCGAGATCCTGGACGAGCGCTTCGCCGGCTACGGCGGCGACGCCTATCTCACCCGGCTGCACACCGGCGGCCGCTGGCTGGAGGGGCCGGCGTACTTCGCCGCCGGGCGCTACCTGGTCTTCAGCGACATCCCCAACAACCAGATCCTGCGGTGGGACGAGACGACCGGCGCCGTGGGCGTGTTCCGCGCCCCGTCCGGCTACGCCAACGGCAACACCGTCGACCGGCGGGGCCGGCTGGTCACCTGCGAGCACGGCAACCGTCGGGTGACCCGCACCGAGCACGACGGCTCGGTCACCGTGCTCGCCGACCGCTACCGGGGCAAGCGGCTCAACAGCCCCAACGACGTGGTCGAGCGGGCCGACGGCTCCATCTGGTTCACCGACCCGAGCTACGGCATCGACAGCGACTACGAGGGCTACCAGGCGGAGAGCGAGATCGGCGCCTGCAACGTCTACCGGGTCGACCCGGCCAGCGGCGAGGTGCGGCTCGTGGCGGGTGACTTCGTCCGGCCGAACGGGCTGGCGTTCACGCTGGACGAGCGCCGGCTGTACATCGTGGACACCCGCGAGAAGCACGTCCGGCTCTTCGACGTCGGCGACGACGGGACGCTGAGCGGCGGCGACGTCTTCGCGCCATGCACGGCCGGCAGCTTCGACGGCATGCGCCTGGACCACAACGGCAACGTGTGGATATCCGCGCACGACGGCGTGCACGTCTTCGCCCCGGACGGCACGCTCGTCGGCAAGCTGCTCGTGCCGGAGATCGTCTCCAACCTCGCGTTCGGCGGGCCGCGCCGCAACGACCTGTTCGTCACCGCGACGAGTTCCGTCTACACGCTTCGGGTCAACGTGACGGCCGGCCGCTACCCGTAGGAGGTGGCCCGCCGCCCCGGTCACCAGCCGGGGCGGCGGGCGGTCAAGCGGCCTGTTTCAGGGCGCCCAGGGCGCGACGACGTTCCACGTCGCGTCCGCCGCCCAGGGTGTCGGCGAGTTCCAGGCGGCGCCGCCCGAGCCGTCGCCCATCCACACCTCCGCGTTCGCGTGCCGCAGGTACGAGCCGCGGTAGTTGTACGACTCCAGCGACACGCCGCCGCCGGTCAGGCCGCTCCGGGCGCACCATGTCGCGTCGGCCCGCAGCAGCGCGCTGCCGTCGTTCACCGAGTTTCGCACCCGCGAGTTGGCGTGACGCAGGAACTGTCCGGGGTAGTTGACCGACTCGAACGAGTAGCAGCTTCCGTCGGCGAGCCCGGCCCGCACGGTGTACGTGGCGTCGTTCTTCAGCAGCGCCGGGCTGGCCGCGTCGACCACCTCGGTGTAGGCGAGGCTGTTCTGGTGCCGCAGGTACCGGTTGGTGTATCCGGGCGTGGTCACCTGGAACGAGACGCGGCCGTTGACAGGCAGCTGCACGCGCGCGGTGCTCGGCAGGGCGCGGGACGCGTCGACCAGCGCCTGGTTGGCCGCCCGCACCCGGGCCTGGTCCATCTTGACCACCTGCCGGTCGTACGTGACGAAGCCGTTGAGCTCGCCCTCCAGGTCGGTGATCTCCGTGTAGACCGCGGCGCTCAGGCCCTTGCCGATCATCAGGTTGCGCACGCCCTCCACGAGGCCGACGTACCGGTTGGTGAGCGCGGTCGCGTCGGACTGCCACTCGTACGCGAAGAAGCCGCCGCTCGGGCTCCACTCGTGGCCGGGCGTGTGCAGGCCGAGCCCGCCGAACTCGCCGAGCACCGCGACCCGGTTCCCCGACGGCGGCGGCGACGCCGGACCGAGGTACATGTGCCAGTCGTCGGTGTCGCCGTTGCCCGGGTTGCCGAGTGACTGGCAGCAGTTGTAGCCACTGTGGACGTTGACGAGCCGGGTCGGGTCCTGGCTCTTGACCGCGTTGCCCACCCGCTGGGTGTCGGCGAGGGCGCGCTCGCCCCAGCCCTCGTTGTAGATCGTGTACGTGACGACGGCCGGCGAGCTGCGGTGCTCGTCGACGATCTCCCGGGCCTCGGCCTCGAACTGGGCCTGCTGCGCGTTGTCCGCGTCGACGTCCTGCGCGGTCAGCGACGGGATGTCCTGCCACACCAGCAGCCCGAGCCGGTCGGCGTGGTAGAACCAGCGCTGCGGCTCCACCTTGATGTGCTTGCGCACCATGTTGAAGCCGAGGTCCTTGTGCTTCCGCAGGTCGAAGGCGAGGGCCGCGTCGGTGGGCGCGGTGTAGACCCCGTCCGGCCAGAAGCCCTGGTCGAGCGTGCCGGTCTGGAAGACGAACTGTCCGTTGAGCAGCGGCCGGAGCACGCCGTTGACCATGCCGACGGTGATCTGCCGCATGCCGAAGTAGTGCGTGGTCTGGTCCACCGTGGACCCTGAGCCGTCGCGCAGGCTGACCCGCAGGTTGTAGAGGAACGGGTCGTCCGGGGTCCACCGGCGGGCATTCGGCACCGGCACGGCGAACTCGGCGAAGCCGCCGGTCGCGCTGCCGACGACGGTGCCGCCGTCGAGCGCCTCGGCGAGCACGCTGTGACCGGTCACGTCGCCCCGGGTGAGGACCCGCACCCGGATCGTGTTGTCGGCGAGGTTGGGGGTCAGGTCCACGCGGCTGACCGACGAGACCGGAGTGGGCTCCAGCCACACCGTCTGCCAGATGCCGGAGCTTGGCGTGTAGAAGATGCCGTTGGGCGTCTTGGTCTGCTTGCCGATCGGCTGCAGGCTGCCGTTCTGGCGGGTGTCGCTCGGGTCCCACACCTTCACGACGACCTCGTTGGTGCCGCCGTCGAGCTGCGGGGTGACGTCGAAGGTGAACGCGTCGTAGCCGCCGCTGTGGGTGCCGACCTGCGTGCCGTTGACCCACACGGTGGCCTGCCAGTCGACGGCGCCGAAGTGCAGCTGCACGCGCCGGCCGGACCAGCCCGCCGGGACCGTGAACGTGCGGCGGTAGAACAGGTAGTTACGGCTGTCGTTGGCCGCGCGCATCACGCCGGAGAGGGCCGACTCCACGGGAAACGGCACGTTGACGCGCTCGGGCAGCGTGGTGTCGAACTGCGGGGCGTCGTTGGTGGCCGACTGGCGCAGCTGCCACTCGCCGTTGAGGTTGAGCCAGTCGGGGCGGGTCATCTGCGGGCGGGGGTACTCGGGCAGGGGCGTGCCGGTGAGCGCCTGGGCGGTCCAGGGGGTCGTCAGCGGGGGCGTCTTCGCGGGGGCGGCCTGGACCGGCGACGGGACGGCCAGCAGGCCGGCGACCAGGATCATGACCGCGAGCGGGGGTCTGCGTCTCATGGTGCGTCCTTAGAGGATCAACCAGTTGTGGTCGGGGGTGCCGTTGTCCTGGAACTGCTCCACGCCGGCCGAGTCCAGCGTGGACATGTCGTGTACGGCGAGAACCTTGCCGCTGTGGCTGTTTTCGATCCGGAGGGTGCCCGGGCCGCCGGTGACCACGCGCAGCCGCCACCGGTGGTCCGCGGTGCCGTTGTCGTCGAACTGCACCACCTGCGCCGAGTCCGCCGTGGACATGCCGGCGACCCCGAGCACCTTGCCGGAGTGCTGGTTGCGGACGCGGTACCAGCCGTCCCCGTCCGGGAGGAACGCCCAGACGTGGTCGGCGCCGCCGTTGTCCGCGTACTGCCGCACGCGCGCGGAGTTGGCCGTGGACATGCCTTCCACCGCGAGCACCTTGCCCGAGTGCCCGTTCAGGATCTTGACCGGGCCGTCGGGTACGAGCCGCCACTCGTGGTCGGCGGTCCCGTTGTCGTCGAACTGCACCACCTGCGCCGAGTCCGCCGTGGACATACCGGCGACGCCGAGCACCTTGCCGCTGTTGGCGTTGCGCAGGCGGAGGTGGCCGTCGCCGCTGTCGACGAGCTGCCACCGCTGGTCCGCCGAACCCACGTCGGCGAACTGCTGGACCCGGGCCGAGTCCGCCGTGGACATCCCCTCCACGGCGAGCACCTTGCCCGAGTTGGCGCACTGGAGCTTCACGTAGCCGCCGCCGGCGTCGACGATCCGCCACAGGTGGTCGGCGGTGCCGCTGTCGGCGAACTGGACCACGTTCGCCGAGTCGCCGTGCGACATGCCGTCGACGCCGAGCACCTTGCCCGAGTGCTTGTTCCAGATCCGGAAGGCGGCACCCTGGCGCTGCCACGCGCGGGTGCCGCCGGTCTGCGGGAAGCTCGTCACGCGCAGCCGGGCCGCGCCCATCGGGATGAGCGTGACCTGCTCGACCGGGGCGGTGGAGGCGACCGGTCCGTCCTGGAGCGGGGCGACCACCCGCTGCTGGTCGGCCTGCCAGGCGGCGATCCGCTGCCCGCTGGTGGTGAGCCGCACCGGCGCGTTCGCGACCGTGAAGGGGTCGGTGCGGCTGCCGCCGCCGGACGAGACGGTGACGGCGGCGCCCGGCACGAGCCCGTAGTTCCACGGTGAGCCGGCACGCACGTCGTACTCCGGGAACTGGTCGGTGCCGCCGGTGCGCACCCAGTTCTCGGTGATCCGGAGCGAGAAGGCGAGCGCGCCGTAGTGGACGGACGCGGCGTTGTGCTGCCGGGGCCAGGTGCGCACGACCGGCCGCATCGGCAGCCGCAGCGTGACCGTGTCGCCGTCCCGCCAGGTGCGGTGAACGGTCACATAGCGCGGCCCGGGACCGGCGGCCACCACCGCACCGTTGATCCGCAGCTCGGGATCGAGGCACCAGCCGGGGATCCGCATCGAGAAGGGGAAGCCGACCGCCGACGGCGCGCGCAGCCGGAACGTGATCGTGTCGGCGAACGGATACGCGGTGTCGGCCACGACGGTCACGGTGGTGCCGCTGCCCACCGGGGCGGTCACCGTCGACGGGCCGAGCAGCGCCGCGCACAGGCCGCCGTCCGGTGTGGACAGCCACATCTCTTCGACGTAGTACGGCCAGCCCATGCCGTAGTTGTGCGGGCAGCAGCGGTACCGTTCGATCCCCGGCCGGTACGACTGCATCTCGAACGGGTTGTCGAACTGGCCCTGCGTCTTCGCCGCGTTGTCCAGGTCGACACTGTTGGCGCTGGTGATGTAGTGCACCGCCCGCCCGGCGGGGTCGAGCGCGGCGGGCAGCGAGTTGAAGGCCAGCTCCTCGGTGCGGTCGCCCCACACGGGGTCGCCGGTGATCCGGGTGAGGATCTCGTGGCTGAGCATGTACTCGACGATCCCGCAGGTTTCGAAGCCCTGTCGCGGGTCGACCAGCGCGGGCCGCATGTTCTCGTCGCCGGCGAAGCCGCCGCCCGGAAACTGCCCGTAGTCGCGCTGGATCGCGTCGTAGAGGGCGTACGTGGCGGCCCGGTCGGCGTCCACTCCGGACAGCACCCAGTACTGGGCCGGCTCGCGGAAACCCTGCGCGACGTTGACGTTGTGGAGGTTGGGCAGCCCGTTCCGCCAGTTCGCCGAGTTGGCGTGGATCTTCCGCACGAGGTCGAGCAGGAACGCGGCGCCGGTGCGGTTGTAGAGCCAGTAGACGACGTCGATCGTGTCGCCCCAGCGCCAGGCGCCCCACCCGTCGCCGAACATCGCGGCCGGCCGCTCGTACACGTACTGGAAGAACCGGGTCAGGAACGGGTCGACGCGCGTATCCCCCGTGTACTCCGCGTGCGAGCGGAGGGCGGCGAGCATCGGCATGTGCGGCCACAGGTCGGGGCGGCCGGTGGGCGAGACGCGCAGCGCGTTCGGGCCGAAGAAGCCGTCCGCGGCCTGGGTGGCGAGCACGCCGTCGATCCAGCGGCGGGCGGTCGCCAGGACGGTGGCGTCGCCGGTGACGTAGCCGAGGTCGACGAAGCCGCGCAGCCAGTAGGGCACCTCCTCCCAGCCGCCGAGCGCCGGGTTGGTCCAGCCGGTCGCGTCGTACCGCAGGTAGTGGGAGATCTGGTCGAAGCGGCCGTTGAGACCGGTCACCTGCCGGGACAGCTGGGTGCTCAGCCAGCCCTGTGCGCGTACCGCGCCCGGCGGCAGGCGCAGGAACGCGGCCGGGCGCAGCGGTGAGCGGTTGGCCGCGGCGGCGGTCGCCGGCAGGGCCGAGGCGGCCAGGCCCGCGGCCCCCACGGCGAGGAGTTGACGTCGATTCATGGACATGTACAGATCCCTTCGGGGTAGGGCTCCGCCACTCCAACCAGAGTCTGTCTCCTGGATCTCGGTGGGGTTAGGACAGGTGCTGGGCGCGGTGCAGGAGGCGCTGCACCACGACGACGAGCGCGAGGAAGGCGCCGCTCACCACCTGCTGGAACGAGGAGGTGAGCGTGCCGACCTGGTTGATGAGGCTCTGGATGACGCCGAGCAGCAGCACGCCGGCCATCGTGCCGGTGAGCCCGCCGGCGCCGCCGGTCAGCAGGGTGCCGCCGATGACGACGGCGGCGATGACGTCGAGCTCCAGCCCGGCGCCGAGGATGGTGACGCCGGAGGAGAGCCGGGCCGCGTTGAGCGCGCCGGCGAGCCCGGCGAGGAGCCCGGACAGGAGGTACACGGTGGTCTTCACCCGCGCCACGGGCACGCCCATGAGCGCGGCCGCCTCCTCGCTGCCGCCGATCGCGTACACGCTCTGCCCGAACCCGGTGCGCTGCAACAGGATCGCGCCGAGCGCGAAGAGGCCGAGCGTGATGTAGACCGGCACGGTCAGGCCGAGGAAGGACGCCTGCCCGAGCGAGGCGAACGCGTCGGACTCGACGAGGTAGGTGTTGGCGCCCTCGCCCGAGACCGCGAGCATCAGCCCGCGCATGCCGAGCAGCCCGGCGAGCGTGACGATGAACGGCGCCATCCCGGTCCGCGCGATGACCAGCCCCTGGAGCAGGCCGATGGTGCCGCAGACGGCGAGCGGGAGCAGGAGTGCGACGACCACGCCGTACCGGGAGCCGTAGGCGGCCAGCACGCCGGCGAGCACGAAGGACGACCCGACCGAGAGGTCGATGCCGCCGCTGATGACGACGAACGTCATGCCGATCGCGATGATGGCGACGAACGACGAGGAGACCGCGATGTTCGCCGCGTTCCGCGGGGTGGCGAACGAGTCGAACGCGATCCCTCCGATGAGGACGGTCGCGGCCAGCACCATGAGCGCCCCGTGGTGCTGGAGGATCTGGCTGGCCCGTTCACCCTTGGCGGGCGCGGCGGGAGCCGCTTCGAGAGTGGTCACTTCTTCCTCCCCCGTGCGGCGTAGACGGCGGCCAGGATGATGACGGCCTGCACCATCTGGGTCCAGGACTGCGGCAGGTTGTGCTTGATCAGCGTGGCCTGGAGCAGCTGGATGAGCAGCGCGCCCATGACCGTGCCGAGCACCCGTACCCGCCCGCCGGTCAGCGGGGTGCCGCCGACCACCACGGCCGTGATGGCGGACAGCTCCATGAGCAGGCCGAGCGAGGTGGGGTCGCTGGCCTGCAGCCGGGCGGTCGCGAGCACGCCGGCGACAGCCGCGAGCAGTCCACTCAGGACGTACACGGCGACGAGGATGCGGCGTACCGGAAGGCCGGAGAGCTTGGCGGCGGCCCGGTTGCCGCCGACGGCGACGAGCTGGCGGCCGAAGATGGTGCGCTTCACGACGAACGCCACGACGGCGGTGAGCGCCGCCGCGATGACCACGACAAGCGGCAGCCCGAGCACCGAGCGGCTGCCGAGCGTGATGAGCGCCGGGTTGCGAAACTCGGTGAGCTGCGGGACGAGCACGTTCGCGAGGCCACGGACGCCGACCAGCAGCGCGAGCGTGGCGACGATCGGCTGCACCCCGGCGTAGGCGACCAGCGCTCCCCCGCCCGCGCCGACCAGGGCGCCGGCCACCAGCGCGGCGGCGATCGCGACCGGCGCGCCGTACCCGAGGTAGAGCACCACCATCGCGGACGACAGCGCCATCACCGAGCCGACCGAGAGGTCGATCCCCTCGGTGCCGATGACGAGCGCCATGCCCAGCGCGGTGATGACGACCGGGGCGACCTGGATGAGCTGGGTGCGGAAGTTCGCCACCTCCAGGAAGTGCGGGGTGAACGCCACGTTGAACAGCAGCAGCGCGAGCACCGAGGCGTAGACCCCGTACCGCTGCAGCCAGGCGAGCACGCGGGTGCGGCTGCCGAGCGGCTGCGGCAGGGTTGCCGCCGTCTCAGCCATCGGCCCCTCCCCCCTCCGCGATCGCCTTCATGATCGCCTCCTCGGTCACCTCGGCACCGGAGAGCTCCCCCACGACCACCCCGTCGCGCAGCACCACGACCCGGTCCGAGCCCTCGACGAGCTCTTCCAGGTCGGAGGAGATGAGCAGCACGCCCAGCCCCTCGGCCGCCAGCTCGTCGATCAGCGCCTGCACCTCGGCCTTGGCGCCGACGTCGATGCCCCGGGTCGGCTCGTCGAGCAGCAGCACCTTGGCGCCGGTGGCGAGCGAGCGGGCGAGCAGCACCTTCTGCTGGTTGCCGCCGGACAGCTCGGAGACCATCTGGTGCGGGCTCGTCGCCTTGATGCGCAGCCGCTTCATCAGCGTCGTGACGACGCGGTCGAGCCGCGCCTCGGACACGATCCCGGCCCGGGACAGGCGCGGGAGCGCGGCGAGGGCGATGTTGTCCCGGACCGACATCGTCGGCACGATCCCCTCGGCCTTGCGGTCCTCGGGCAGCAGGCTGGCGCCGGCCCGGATCGCCGCGCCCGGCGAACCCTTGCGCACCGCGTGGCCGGCGACGACCACCGCCCCGCCGTCGAAGGGGAGCGCCCCGGCGATCGCCTTCGCGGTCTCGCTGCGCCCGGCGCCGAGCAGCCCGCCGAGGCCGACGACCTCGCCCGGCCGTACCCGGACGGAGACGTCGTGCAGCTGGTGGCGCCGGGACAGCGCGCGGGCCTCGACCACCGGCTGGCCGTTTTTCGCCGTGTGGTCGCCGGAGAACTCGGTCTGCCCGCGCAGCCGCACGTCGGTGGCGTCCCGGCCGAGCATGAGCGCGATCAGCTTGACCCGCTCCAGCTCGTCGAGCGGGCCGGTGTGCGCGACGCGCCCGTCCCGGAGAACGGTCACCCGGTCGCAGATCCGGTAGAGCTCCTCCAGGCGGTGGCTCACGTACACCACCGCGATGCCGGCGTCCCGGAGGCGGGCGATCACCCCGAAGAGCGTGTCGACCTCGCGCGGCTCGAGCGCGGAGGTGGGCTCGTCCATGACGACCACCCGCGCGTCGATCGAGACCGCGCGGGCCAGCGCCACCATCTGCTGCGCGCCCATCCCCAGCGAACGCAGCGGGCGGCGCACGTCGAGCCGCAGCCCCAGCCCGGCGACGAGGTCGGCGGCGCGCGCGTGGAGACCGGTCACATCGATCACGCCGAGCCGGCCGCGCGGCTCCCGCCCGAGCAGGAGGTTGTGCGCGACGCTCATCTGCGGGACGAGGTTGACCTCCTGGTAGACGGTCGAGATGCCGGCCCGCTGCGCCTCCAGCGGCGTGCCGAATGTGACCGGTTCGCCCCGCAGCCGCAGCTCGCCCCGGTCCGGCTGGTGCACCCCGGTGAGCACCTTGATGAACGTGGACTTGCCGGCGCCGTTCTCGCCGACCAGGGCGTGCACCTCGCCCGCGCCGAGGCGGAACGACACGCCGTCCAGGGCGAGGACCCCGGGGAACCCTTTCGAGATTCCCCGGGCCTCGAGTACGGGAGCCGAGCCGTTGTCCATCAGTACGCGTGCCCCAGGCTCTCCTTGGCGTTCGCCGTGGTGTACTCCCGGTCGCTGATGATCGTGGTGGCCGGGATGGCCTCGCCGGCGACGAACTTCTGGGCCGTCTGGAAGGCGAGCGGCCCGAAGCGCGGGTTGGACTCCACCACCGAGTACAGCCAGCCGTCCACGATCCCCTGCACGGCCGCGCGGGTGCCGTCGATCGACACGATCTTGACCTGCCCGGCGCTCTTGCCCGCGCCCTTGAGAGCGGTCACCGCGCCGAGCGCCATCTCGTCGTTCTCCGCGTAGATCCCGCTGGTGGTCGGGCGGGACTGGATCAGCTGCTCGGTGACCTGCTGGCCCTTCTCGCGGGTGAACTCGCCGGTCTGCTCGAACGTGATCTTGATGTTCGGGGCCTTCTCGGCGATCCGGTCCTTGAAGCCGGCCGTGCGGTCGGTGGTGACGTTGTTGCCCGGCGCGCCGAGCAGGATCGCCACCTCGCCGTTGCCGCCGAGCGCCGCGATCATCTGGTCGGCGGCCCGCTTGCCCTGCTCGTAGAAGTCCGAGCCGATGAACGTGAGGTAGTCCGTGCACGGCTTGGCGTTGATCTTCCGGTCGATCGTGATGATCGGGATCTTCTTCTCCGCCGCTTGCTTGAGCACCGGCTCCCAGCCGTCGGAGTTGAGCGGGGCGATGACCAGCAGCTTCGCGCCCTGCGCGATGAGCTGCTGCACGTCCGAGATCTGCTTGGAGAACTGGGACTGCGCGTTCGTGACCCGCAGGTTGGCGACGCCCAGCGCCTTCGCCTCGTCCTTGATCGACTGGGTCTCGGCGATCCGGAACGGGTTGGCCTCCTTCTCCGACTGGGAGAAGCCGACCGTCGCCGTCTTCACGTCGAACGCCTGCCCGCCGAAGGCCTGCAGCGTGCAGGTGGGGCCGTCGGCCGCGGCGCTCTGCGCCACCTGCTGCCCCTCGGTGCCCGCCGGGGCCGGTGTATCGGAGGTGTCCTCGCTCTTGGCACACGCGCCGGTCGCGAGGAGGGCGGCCACCGCGAGCGCCGCCCATCCACTTCTGCCCATGGTGATCCTTTCGTGGTGGGGGCCGACGCGCGCCATCGGTTGGACTCAATCAAGCACCGAGCGCCGAACAAAGTCAATACCAACCGATCAGATTCGGTCGCCAATCCGATCGAAACCGATCGCGAGCGTGGTGTGACCGGTCTCCCCGCAGTTCTGAGTACGATCAGATCCGAAGTCATCCGATCACAAGGGGTGGAGCGTGGCGGCGGACGACTCCCGGGGACAGGTGGAGACGCGGCGGGCGATGTTCGCCGCCGAGCGGCGCCAGCGCATCCTCGAGGTGATGCGGGCCAACGGCGCCGCCTCCCTGCGCGACCTCGCCGAGGCGGTGCAGTCCTCGGAGGTCACGGTCCGCCGCGACCTGCGAGTGCTGGAGGCCGACGGCCTGCTCAACCGGCACCACGGCGGCGCGACGCTGCCCGGCGCGCTGTCCCGCGAGCCCACGTACGCGCAGAAGGCACACGTCGCCTCCGCCGAGAAGGCCGCGATCGGCGAGCTGGCCGCTTCGCTGGTGGAGGACGGCGACGCGATCGTGATCGGCGCCGGCACCACCACGCAGGTCTTCGCCCAGCATCTGACCCGGCACAACGAGCTCGCCGTGGTCACCAACTCGCTGCTGGTCGCCCAGGCCCTCGCCGCCGCGCCGCGGATCGAGGTCGTGCTCACCGGCGGCACGCTGCGCGGGTCGATCCACGCGCTGGTCGGCAGCGCGGCCGAGCGGTCGGTGGCCGGGCTGCGGGTGCGGCGGGCGTTCATCTCCGGCAACGGGCTGACCCCCGAGCGCGGCGTCTCCACCCCCAACATGCAGGTCGCCAGCGTCGACCGGGCGCTGGCGGCGGCCGCCGAGGAGATCGTCGTCCTCGCCGACCACACCAAGATCGGCCTCGACACGATGGTCCAGACGGTGCCCACGGACGAGATCGACCACCTGGTCACCGACGACGCCGCACCCCGCGACGTGCTCGACGAGCTGGCCAACCGGGCCGTCCGCCTGCACGTCGCCCGCTTGTGAAAGGGCTCTTTACGATTCCGCCGGCATAGGGAATCATTCGGCCAACTCACCATTTCGACCTCCACGTGCGGTCCGCCTCAGCGCGAGGTGGAAGTCGGGCTCGAGCGCCGCGCGGTTCAGGTTGAAAAAAGTTCGGTCTTCTGCGAGGGGGCACCCGTGGTGGACGCGATTCTGGACATGGCGGGTGTGGTCCGGGACTTCTCCGGCACCCGGGCGCTGGACCACGTCTCGTTCACCCTCGGCCGCGGCGAGGTGCACGCGGTCGTCGGTGAGAACGGCGCCGGCAAGTCCACATTGGTCAAGGTGCTCGCCGGCATCCACCCGCCCGACGCCGGCGTGCTGCGGGTGGAGGGCGAGCGGGTCCGCTTCGCCTCACCCCGCGACGCCGAGCGGGCCGGGATCAGCGCCGTGCACCAGGACGCCAACCTCGTGCCGCAGATGAGCGTCGCCCGCAACCTCTTCCTCGGCCGCGAGCCGCGCCGCCGCGCCGGCCTCATCAACGTCGCCCGGATGCACGCGCTCGCCGCCGAGATCGTCGCCGGGCTCGGCCTGCGCGTGGATGTCCGCCGGCCGCTCGGCGCCTACGAACCAGGGGTCCGGCAGATGGTGGCCGTGGCCCGGGCACTCTCCGCCGGTACCCCCGTGGTCGTCCTGGACGAACCGGCGGCGGGCCTGGAGGCCGCGGAGGCCGGGCGGCTGTTCGCGGCGGTCGCGGCCCTTCGGGCCGAAGGCCGCTCGGTGGTCTACGTGACCCACAAGCTGTCCGAAGTGGAGGCCGTCTGCGACCGGGTGACCGTGCTGCGCGACGGGCGCATCGTCCACACCGGACCGGTCGCCGGCCTCGACCGGCTGCGCCTCGTGTCGCTGATGCTCGGCCGCCGCGTCGCCCCCGGCCCGACCGCTGTGCTCGGCGCCGCCGCGGACGAGCCGGCCGACGAGCCGATCCTGCGGGCCACCGGGCTCACCCGCCGCCACGTGCTGGCCGACGTCTCCATCAACCTGCGCCCCGGCGAGGTGGTCGGGCTGAGCGGGCTGCTCGGCGCCGGCCGCACGGAGACCGCACGGGCCATCGCCGGCGCGCTGCCGCTCGACTCGGGGCAGGTCACGGTCTCCGGAGCCCGTCTACGCAGGCGTTCGATCGCCGGGGCGATCCGGGCCGGCGTGGGGCTGCTGCCCGACAACCGCAAGGCCGAGGGCATCGTCGGCACGCTGTCGGTCCGCGACAACATCGCGCTCGCCGCACTCCCCCGCCTCGCCCGCGCCGGCATCGTGTCGGAGGGGCGACTGGACAAAGTGGTCGGTGCGCTGATGAGCCGGCTGCGCATCAAGGCGACCAGCCCGCACCAGCCGGCGTCCGAGCTGTCCGGCGGCACCCAGCAGAAGGTGCTGCTGGCCCGGTGGCTGGCCACCCACCCTCGGGTGCTCATGCTCGACGAGCCCACCCGCGGCATCGACGTGGGCAGCAAGGCCGAGGTGCAGTCGCTCATCGACGACCTGGCGGTGGACGGCCTGGCGGTCATGCTCATCTCGTCGGACCTGGACGAGATCGTGAGCACCTGCGACCGCGTGGTCGTGCTCCGCGACGGCGCGATCGTCAGCCAGCTCACCGGCCCCGACATCACCGAGAAGAACATCATGGCGCTGCTCGCCGGCTGAGCGCTCTCTCAGGCGAGCTGTGGATACAGCGCGGAGACGTCCGCCGCCAGGCCCTGCTTGACGGTGCGGGTGACGTCGTCGGCGAGCACCTCGTGCGCGCCCGACTCGACGCCGTCCAGCGCGTGCCGCACCACCTCCGCGGGGCTCGACTTGGGCGCCTCGACCGCGGCGGCCATGTCGGTGTCCACATAGCCGACGTGTAGACCGGTCACACCGACGCCGCGCGGCGCCAGGTCGAGGCGGAGCGAGTTGGTCATCGACCACAGCGCGGCCTTCGTCGCGCTGTAGGAGCCGCTGAGCGCGAGCCACGACAGCACGGAGTGGACGTTGAGCACGTGACCGCCGTTCGCGACCAGCGCCGGGGCGAACGCGCGGGTGACCAGCAGCGGGCCGTAGAAGTTGACCTCGAACTCGCGGCGCACGTCGGCGACCGGCGAGGTCAGGTAGTTGGCCCCGACGAAGGCGCCGGCGTTGTTGACCAGCAGCGTCACGTCGCCCGCCGCCGCCGCTGCCTCGGCCACGGAGTCGGGATCGGTGACGTCCAGCGCCAGCGGGACGGCGCCGGGCGTGGTGACGGCGCGCGGGTCGCGGGCGGCCGCGTACACCTTGGCCGCGCCGCGGGCGATGGCCTCCTCCACGAACGCCTTGCCGAGCCCGCGGTTGCCCCCGGTGACCAGGACGACCGAGTTCTTGATCTTCATGATTCGCTCCCTCGCTCGACGCGTAAACCGATCGGTTTCCCACCACCGTAAACCGATCGGTTTCCGATCGCAAGAGATCGCGCTAAGCTGCTTGCGTGACCGGTCCCACCACGCGCGAACGCCTGCTCAGCACCGCCGCCGACCTCTTCTACCGGGAGGGCGTCGCCCCGGTCGGCGTCGAGCGGCTGTGCCAGACGGCCGGGGTGTCCAAGCGCTCGATGTACCAGCTCTTCGACACCAAGGACGACCTCGTCGCGGAGAGCCTGCGCGCACACGGCCCGGCCGTGGTGGCCAGCCACTTCCCCGCCGCGGACGCCGACCTGAGCCCGCGGGAGCGGATCCGCTACGTGTTCGAGCGCCTCGACGAGCACAGCGGCACCCCCTGGTTCCACGGCTGCCCGTTCGTCAACACCGCCGTCGAGACCCGCGACCCCGACCACCCGGCGACGGTGGTGGCGCGGGCCTTCAAGGACCGGCTGACCGCCTACTTCGCGACCGAGGCCGCGGCCCTGGGCGTCGCCGACCCGGAGGCGCTGGCCGTCCAGCTCACGATCGTCTTCGACGGCGCCTCGGTACGCGCCGTCATGCACGGCACCAGCCTCCACGGCGCCGCGACCCGCACCGCCGACGCGCTACTCTCCGCCGCCGAGCGGACGGGGGTCTGATGATCGTTTACCCGATTTCCGCGTGACACGCCGTTGGGGGCGCGGGATTCGGGCTAACGATCATCAGGGGACGCACCGGCCAAGCAGCGTCATGCCCCACGTGAAAGCGCTACCGGGGTTGGGCTTGACCCGCGGACCTGGCAGCGGAGGGCGGGGGTTTCGGCGAGCCCTGGCGAGCCGCCGGCCGCAGCGGTCTCCGGCGGGAGCGGCGGCCCGCCGCTGACGCGGACCCGGGAAATGTCGATCTCGAACCGACGCCGAAACCACCTAGAGGGACCTGGCGATCACCAGGCGCTGGATCTGGTTGGTGCCCTCGACGATCTGGAGGACCTTGGCCTCGCGCATGTAGCGCTCGACCGGGTGGTCCGTCACGTAGCCGTAGCCGCCAAGGACCTGGACCGCGTCGGTCGTCACGCGCATGGCCATGTCGGTGGCGAAGAGCTTGGCCTTGGCGGCCTCGGCCGAGTAGGGGCGGCCGGCGTCCTTCAGGCGGGCCGCGGCCAGCACCAGCGCGCGGGCCGCCGCTATGCCGGTCGCCGCGTCCGCGAGCATGAAGCGGATGCCCTGGAAGTCGAGGATGGAGGTGCCGAACTGCGCGCGTTCGCGGGCGTAGGTGACGGCGTAGTCGAGGGCGGCCTGGGCCAGGCCCACCGCGCAGGCGGCGATGCCCAGCCGGCCCGAGTCGAGGGCCTCCATGGCGATCTTGAAGCCGGTGCCGGGTGGCCCGACCAGGCGGTCGGCGGGGACGCGGGCGCCGTCGAAGGCGATCTGGGCGACCGGTGACGAGCGCAGGCCCATGGTCTTCTCCGGGGCCTGGGGGACGATGCCGGGGGTGGCGGCGTCGGCCAGCAGGCAGGAGATGCCGTGCGGGCCGGGGCCGCCGGTGCGGCAGAAGATGTTGTAGAAGTCGGCCCGGCCGGCGTGGGTGATCCAGGCCTTGGTGCCGGTGACCACGTACGCCTCGCCGTCGAGCACGGCCTTCGTCGCCAGCGCGGCGGCGTCCGAGCCGCCCTGTGGCTCGCTCAGGCAGTACGCGCCGAGCAGCTCGCCGCCGAGCATGTCGGGCAGGAGCTTGCGCATCTGCTCGCCGCCGTACGCGTACACCGGGTAGCAGGACAGCGTGTGGACGCTGACCGCCTCGGCGACGGCCAGCCAGCGACTGGCGAGGAGCTCGACCACCTGCAGGTAGACCTCGTAGGGCTGGCCGGCGCCGCCGGCGTCCTCCGGGTAGGGCAGGCCGAGCAGGCCGGCCCGGCCGATCGTGCGGATCACCTCGCGCGGGAACTCGCCGCGCGCCTCGAAGTCGTCCACGCGCGGGGCCAGCTCGCCGTCGGCCAGCTCGCGGGTGAGGTCGAGCAGGTCGTACGCCTCGGGGGTGGGTAGGAGACGATCCATGCCCACCAGCTTAACGGTCGTTAGGGTTACAGCTCCACCAATGCCGTGCCAAGCGTGTTGAGGCGCTCGGCGCCGCCGGCCGCGCAGACGACGATGTCCTCGATGCGGGCGCCGTGCCGGCCGGCCAGGTAGATGCCGGGCTCCACCGAGAACGCCATCCCGGGCTCCAGCGGCAGCTCGTTGCCGGCCACGATGTACGGCTCCTCGTGGCCGTCGAGGCCGATGCCGTGGCCGGTGCGGTGCGGGAACGCGTCGCCGAAGCCGGCGTCTTCGATCAGCTGGCGCGCGGCGGCGTCGACCGACGAGGCGGTCACGCCCGGCCGGACCGCGGCGACGGCCGCCCGCTGCGCCGCGTACAGCACCTCGTAGTACGCCAGGAACTCCGGCGGCGGCGGACCCACCACGTAGGTGCGGGTCGAGTCGGAGCAGTAACCCGAAGGCATCGTGCCGCCGATGTCGACGACGACCGGGTCGCCGGGGCGGATCACGCGGTCGGACGTGGCGTGGTGCGGGCTTGCGCCGTTGGGGCCGGAGGCGACGATCACGAAGTCGACCGTCTCGTGGCCGGCGTCGCGGATCGCGCCGGCGATGTCGGCGCCGACCTCGGCCTCCGTGCGGCCGGCGCGCAGCCACTCGCCCATCCGCGCGTGCACCGCGTCGATGGCCGCGCCGGCCTCGCGCAGGGCTGCCACCTCGGCCGGCGTCTTGCGCATCCGCATCGGCGCGAGCACCTCGCCGGCCAGCCGCTGCCGCGCCTCCGGCAGCGCCTCGCGCAGGGCCAGGACCTGCGCGGCCCACATCCGGTCGGCCAGGCCGACCGCACGCGCGGGCCCGCCGAGCGCCGCCCTCACCAGGGGGTACGGGTCGGTGCCGTCCTCGTGGTCGACGATGCGCACGCCGGTGCCGGGCGCCGGGGAGGCCTCGGCCGCCGGGCGCTCCAGGCGCGGCACGATCAGCGTCGCCTCCCCTTCGGCCGGCAGGACCAGGCAGGTCAGCCGCTCGAGCGCGTGGGCGTTGTAGCCGGTCAGGTAGCGCAGGTCGGAGCCGGGCGTGAGCAGGAGGGCGTCGAGCCCACCTGCATCGATGGCCTTCTGTGCCTCCGCGAGGCGCCGCCGTGGGTAGAGCACGGGCCGAGCGTAATGTACGCTCGCCTCTACGCATCACGTGAGCGCGGCCGGGCGGCGTCGCTCACACCGGTCTCGCACCGGTTACGCCCGGTCCCCCACGTAGGAGTTACGCGATGCGCAAACCCCTAGCCGCGGGCGTGGTCGCTGTCCTCGCGGCCACGCTGCTGGCCTCCCCCGCCAGCGCCGCCCAAACCATCGGTTATCCGAGCTTCGGCAACAGCGGGTCGATCCCGCAGCCGCCGGTCGGCTACAACACCGGCAACACCATGCAGGCCATCTACGACGCGGAGAGCGGCGGCACCGACTTCTGGGTCGACCGCCTGCTGGCCCGGTCCGGCGGTGGTGACCCGGCCGACGCCGACGGCGGCGTCCTGATGACCCGCGGCCGGGGCGCCTTCATGAAGGTCCACACACCCGGGACCATCGGTTTCGCGGGGCGGCTGGCCTACTTCGAGAGCATCAGCGACCAGAGCGCGTACTCGGTCGCGATCACGCCAGGCACGTTCGCCGAGCAGCCGGCCCAGCGCTGGCAGGCACCCTCGCACTGGAAGAGCGTGCACACGTCCGGCTCGATCCGGGTCAACCAGACCAAGTTCATCACCGACAACAACGTGCTGGTGACCAACCTTTCGATCACCAACACCGGCTCCGGCTCGACCACGCTGACCCTGCGGGCCACCTCGCCGTACGCGACGACCGCCAGCGGCAGCGAGCTGACCGGCAACCGGGCCTCGTTCAACAGCCTGACCACGCTCTTCCCGCGGCTGAGCGGCGACGGCGGGTTCGCCGTCAACGGCGGCGGCCTGGACCGCTCGGTCACCGTCGGCGCCGGGCAGACCGTCGAGGCCAAGGTGCAGATGGGCCTCGTGGTCAACGAGATCCCGGCCTCGCGCACCGAGTACGACAGCTACCGGGGCATGAACAACGCCACCGCGTTCGCCACGCACGTGCGCGCGTACAACAAGTGGTGGGCGGACAACGTCCCCTACATCGACGTGCCCGAGGCGGCGATCAAGAAGAACGTCTTCTACCGCTGGTGGCTCATGCGCTACAACAACTTCGACGGCGACATCCCCGGCCAGACGTTCCAGTTCCCCTCCTCGGTCGAGGGCGCGCTGGGCTACAACAACGCGATCGTGCTGACCCAGCCGATGCACATCGACGACCTGAAGTACCTGCGCGACCCGAAGTACGCGTACGGCGACTGGCTCAACGTCGGCACGGTCTCCCGCAACGGCCGGTACATGGACAACCCGGGTGACCCGGCGAACTGGTCCAACTCCTACACCCAGTACATCTCCGAGGCCGGGTGGCGGGCGTACCAGATCCATGGTGGACAGCCGGCCATGCTCGCCAACTTCGCCCGGTACGCCGAGCAGGACGTCAAGGGCCAGCTCTCCTTCTACGACCACGACAACGACGGCGTGATCGAGTACGACTGGGGCGCGCTGACCGGCAACGACGCCGACGCGGTGTCGTTCCACTGGCGCTCCGGGTGGCTCGACCGGGCCGAGGGCGCGTACGTGTACAGCAACGCGCTCGCCGCGGTGCAGGCGTACCAGGCGCTCGGCAACACGGCCAAGGCGAACGAGATGCAGGCGATCGCCGACCGGGTGCGCAACGGCATCATCAACCAGCTGTGGAACCCGTCCCGGCAGATGCTGGAGCACCGGCACGTGTCGAGCAACGAGTTCGTGCCGTGGAAGGAGATCAACAACTTCTACCCGTACGCGGTCGGGCTGATGCCCAACACCGACCAGTACAAGCAGGCGCTGCGCCTGTTCGACGACCCGGCCGAGTACCCGATCTTCCCGTTCTACACGGCCAACCAGCGGGACAAGGCGGCCTCGGGCACGGGCAGCAACAACTTCTCCACGATCAACTCGACCGTGCAGTTCCGGCTGATCTCGCAGGTGCTGCGCACCTACCCCAACCAGTGGATCAACACCGAGTGGTACAAGAAGCTGCTCTACTGGAACGCCTGGGCGCAGTACGTCGGCGGCAACACCGCGTGGCCGGACGCCAACGAGTTCTGGGCCAACTGGAACGGCAGCTCCATCACCTACCGGTCGTGGATCCACCACAACATCCTCGGCAGCAGCAACTGGACCGTGATCGAGGACGTCGCCGGGCTGCGGCCGCGCAACGACGCGCAGGTCGAGCTCTGGCCGATCAACATCGGCTGGTCGCACTTCGCGGTCAACAACCTGCGGTACCGCGACACCGACCTCTCGATCGTGTGGGACGACCCGGCCGACGGCGTGACCCGCTACGCGGGCGTGCCGCAGGGCTACTCGGTGTTCGTCAACGGGCAGCGGGCGTTCACCGTCGACCGGCTGACCAGGGTGGTCTACAACCCGGCGACCGGCGCGGTGTCGCTGCCGGCCGGCGGCTCGGTCAGCTTCAACACCACCTCCCCGGTGAAGGCGCCGGGCGCGGTGAACCAGAACAGCGCGCGGATGGTCGACATGTTCGCGAAGGCGGGCGTCGACCTCACCTCCACGCTGCCCAACCTGGCGCAGGGCGCCTCCACGTCCGCGTCGTTCACCGCCTCGGGCACCTCGACCGGCGCGGCGGTGGACGGCTTCACGATCAACGACCCGATCTGGGGCGCGGCGGGCTCGCCGAACTCCCAGGACTGGTACGAGATCAACTTCGGCCAGTCGCGGGCGGTGGACGAGCTGCGGATCCACTTCCGGGACAGCCGGCCGCAGAACGCCACGTACCGGGCGCCGTCCTCGTACAACGTGCAGTACCTGAACGGCAGCACGTGGACCAACGTCGCGGCGCAGGTCAAGACGCCGGCGACGCCGCAGGGCAACTACAACAACGTGCGGTTCACGCCGGTCAACACGCAGCGGATCCGGATCCAGATGACCAACGCGTCCGGTTCCAAGGTGGGCCTGACCGAGGTGAAGGCGTACAACCGGGGCGGCACCGACCCCGGTCCCGGCCCGGGCCCCGGCCCGTCCACCAACGTCGCGCCGCAGGCCACCCCGACCGCGTCGTACACCTCCTCCTGGGAGTCGGTGGCGGCGATCAACGACAACATCGACCCGCCGTCGTCGAACGACACGGTCAACCCGCGCTGGGGCACCTGGCCCAACGAGGGTGAGCAGTGGGCGCAGCTGACCTGGTCGTCGGCCGTCTCGCTCAACCGCGCCGAGGTCTACTTCTTCGACGACAACCAGGGCATCGACCTGCCGGCGTCGTGGAAGCTCCAGTACTGGAACGGGAGCGCCTTCGTGGACGTGCCCGGGGCCAGCGGCTACCCGATAGCGGCCAACCAGTACAACAACGTCACCTTCAACACGGTCAGCACGACCCAGCTGCGCGTGGTGCTGCAGAGCGCGGCCGACTCGGTGGGCCTTCTGGAGGTGAAGGCGTACACGCCCGCATAAGGTAGGCGCATGGACTACGCACGACTCGGCTCGACCGGCCTCAAGGTCTCGCGGATCTGCCTCGGCATGATGAGCTACAGCTCGAAACCGTGGCGGGAGTGGACGCTCGACTACGAGGCGGCCGAGCCGATCGTGCGCCGTGCGGTGGAGCTCGGGGTGACCTTCTTCGACACCGCCGACATGTACTCGGTCGGCGGCAGCGAGGAGGTCACCGGCAAGCTGCTCGCCACGTTCTTCGACCGGCGCGACGACTACGTGCTCGCGACCAAGGTGTACAACCCGATGGGCGACGGCCCCAACGACCGCGGCCTGTCCCGCAAGCACATCATGGCGTCGATCGACGACTCGCTGCGCCGGCTCGGCACCGACCACGTCGACCTGTACCAGATCCACCGGTGGGACTACGACACGCCGATCGAGGAGACGATGTCGGCGCTGCACGACGTCGTCAAGGCCGGCAAGGCGCGCTACATCGGCGCGTCCAGCATGTGGGCGTGGCAGTTCGCCAAGGCCCAGGAGGTGGCGCGGGCCAACGGCTGGACCCCGTTCGTGGCCATGCAAAACCACTACAACCTGCTGTACCGCGAGGAGGAGCGGGAGATGCTGCCGCTCTGCCTCGACGAGGGCGTCGGCGTCATCCCGTGGAGCCCGCTCGCCCGCGGCCTGCTGGCCCGCCCGCGGAGCGCGACCACCGCCCGGTCCGGCAGCGACCAGTACGTCCGCGAGCTCTACGCGGCGACCGCGGACGCCGACGCGGCGGTCGTCGACGCGGTAAGCGGCATCGCCTCCGCGCGCGGCATCCCCAACGCCCAGGTGGCGCTCGCCTGGCTGCTGCGCCAGCCGGCCGTGACCGCACCGATCGTCGGCGCCACCAAGCTCCCGCACATCGAGGACGCGGTCGCCGCGGCGAGCGTGGAGCTGACCGACGAGGAGGCGGCCGCGGTCGAGGCGCCGTACGTGCCGCACGGCATCTCCGGGCACGACTAGGAGAGCATCCCGGGGTCAGGCCTCGAAACCCAATTCCGAAGATGTGGGCTACCGCGATGCCCGTCGTGGTCCATGCCGTTGCTCCCGCGGCCTCACCCGTCCGCCGCTGGTCACGCCCACCCCACCGGGCCTTCGGCCGCGGCTGGGTAGGTGCGCGCGGGGTGCCTTTGCTCTGCTTCCCTGGAGTGGTCACCCCCCGTCGGTCCGCCACCGGCCGGAGATGGCGTTGGTCGCGGCAGTGGGCGTGGACGCATTGACGCGCGCAGCTGTCCCGACAGGCCAGCCGAAGCGGGTCACGAACCGCCACGACACGCGCAACCCCGAATCCCAAGGGTCGCTACAGAGCTTTCGGGTTGGGCGTTTGTCCACAATGTCCTGAGCCGCCAGGCCGGCGACGCCTTGGTGCGTGACCAGCGGCGGACGGGTGCGGCCGCGGGAGCGGCGGCTTGGACCACGACGGGACGTCGCGGTAGCCCGAAATAGCCGAAATGTGAGGGTATCGCCGCACCGCCGGTAACGTAGCGTGATCAGATGCGGGGCGTAGGTGTGGATCTAGAACGGTTAGGGTCGATATAGCGCCCTAACCGTTCTAGATCGCGAACTTGACGCCCGTCACCCCCGGCGGTGGCTACTGCCCGCGACCGAGGTCCGTCCGGCTCGCCCGCCGCCGGACTGGCGGATTAGGACATTGTGGACAAACGCTGACCTCAACCCCCGAAAGCTCTATCGTCTCGGTCAGATGACGCGCTCGTTGCCCCCGTCGATCGGGATCTGGGCGCCGGTGGTGGCGCCGAACACGTCGGAGCACATCACCGCCACAAGCTCCGCGACCCGCCCGCTGGTGATCTCCATGTGCAGCAGGTTGCGCCGCTTGTACTCCTCGACGGTCATGCCGTAGTGGCGGGACCGCGCCTGGAGGATCTCGTCGGTCCAGAGGCCGGTGTCGAAGACGGCGTCGGGATGGACGACGTTGACACGGATGCCGTCGCCCGCCCACTCGAGCGCGGCCACCCGGGCCAGCTGGACCGCGGCGGCCTTCGACGCCGAGTACGGTGCCACGCCCGGCCCGGGTGCCGGCGCGTTCTTGGAGGCGACGACGACCGCCCGGCCGCCGCGCGGGGCCAGCGCCAGGAAGGGATGGAGGCGGGAGAACAGGTACGCGATCGAGTCGACGTTGACCGACATGGTGCGCCGCCACGTGGACATGTCCAGCTCGGCGAGCCGCCGGCTGGCCGGGAAGACACCGGCCGCCGCCACGACCATGTCGATCCCGCCGAACCGCTCGGCGGCCCGGCGGACGGCGGAGTCGACCGCCTCGGGGTCGGTGACGTCGGCGTGGACGCCCAGGAAGTCGTCCGCGCCCACCTCGGCCATCCCCGGGTCGACGTCCACGCCCACGACGGCGGCGCCGCGCGCCCGGAGCGCGTCGGCGCAGGCCCGCCCGATGCCGGAGGCCGCGCCGGTCACGAGCGCGACCTCGCCGGCGAAGTCGGGCACCGCCCGCCCGCGCCGCAGCTTGGCCTGCTCGAGCTCCCAGTACTCGACGTCGAAGACGTCCGCCGCGGGCAGCGCGCGATAGGTGCCGATCCGCTCGGCCATCTCGATGACGTCGATCGTGTGCCGGTAGATGTCGTACGCGACGCGTGCTTCCTTGGCCCGGCGGCCGGCGGTCAGCAGGCCGAGCTCCGGGTCGAGGACCACCCGGGGCGCGGGATCCAATGTGGTCAGTGCGGTGCCCCGCCGGTCCCGGTGTGCCTCGAAGTAGCGCCGGTAGTCGCGCACGTAGGCGTCCACGTCGGTGCCGACGAGCGGGATCCGCTTCGTGCGCAGCACGTGGTCCGGGGTGACGGGGCCGCGCAGCGCGACCTCCCGGAGGTCGGGACGGGACAGGAACGCCTGGATGTCCGGGTCGTCGTGGCGGGTGAGGAGCATCGGCACGCCGGCCGCGCCCGAGATCTCACGCCGCAGCCGCGCGATCCGCAGCGGGTCGACCGGCGCCGCCGCGCGGTGTGTACGGGCCGCCGGTGGGCGCCCCTCGGCGAGGTGCCGCTCGGCGCGGCTGATCAGGTCGACGTGCCGGCGGTAGGCCTCCTCGACGTCGGCGCCGAAGGTGAACAGGCCGTGGTGCAGCAGGACCACACCGACGGTCGCGGGACCGAGCTGACCGGGCACCGTGCCGGCGCACCGGCGCGCCAGGTCGAACCCGGGCATCGTGTACGGGACGACGACCACGCTCGGCCCGAACACCCTCTCGACGATCCCGGCGCCGTCGGGCTGGTTGGTCAACGCCAGCAGCGCGTCCGCGTGGGTGTGCAGGACCGCGGTGTGCGGCAGCAGCGCGTGCAGGAGGGTCTCGACGCTCGGGTCGGGCGCTCCGGCGTCGACGGACGCGCAGCGGAGCTCGTTCATCATGTCGGTGTCGCCGAGCTTGTCCAGCCTCAGCAGCTGCCGGAGCCGGTCGAGGCGCAGCGGGGCGAAACCCGCCGCCTCGATCGTCGCCATGTCCCAGCCGCTGCCCTTGACGTGCAGGATGTCGATCGCGTCTCCGGTCAGGTCGGTGACGGTGGTCTTCACCGAGGTGTTGCCACCCCCGTGGAGGACGAGAGCCGGCTCCCGCCCGAGCAGTCGTGAGGCGTGGACGAGCTGCTCGAGGGGCTCGGACGCGGGTGGTGCGGTGGCGGCGTCCCACGCGTTGCGCATTCGATCCGGCTCCTTCGGCGGTGGGACCCTATCGGTCGGCGGCGGGTGGATCGTCGGGGCGCCCGCCCAGGGCGGGGAGAATGACGCGCCGTTCGGTGACGATAGCGGCGACGAGCGCCGCCGGCGTCACGTCGAACGCGTAGTTGAGCGTCTCGGTCCCGTCCGGCGCGACCTTGACGTCACCCCAGCGGGCGATCTCGTCCGCTCCCCGGATCTCGATGTCGACTTCCGCGCCGGTGGGCGTGGAGACGTCGATCGTCGACTCGGGCGCGGCCACCACCATCGGCACGCGGGCGTGCGCGGCGGCCAGCGCGAGGGGGAACGTGCCGACCTTGTTGATCACGTCGCCGTTGGCGGTCACCCGGTCGGCCCCGACGACGACGGCGTTGGCCAGCCCGTGCGCCAGGACCGAGGCGGCCGCGGAGTCGACGACGAGCGTGTGGGCCACGTTCATCTGGGCCAGCTCCCACGCGGTGAGCCGGGCGCCTTGCAGGAGCGGACGGGTCTCCGCGGCGTAGACGTGGCCGAGCGCGCCGCGTTCGCGCAGGGCGCGCACGACACCGAGCGCGGTCCCCCATTCCACGCACGCGAGGGCGCCGGCGTTGCAGTGGGTCTGTACGGCGACCGGTCCGTCGACGTGCCGCATCAGCCAGAGGGCGCCCCGCTCGCTGAGCGCGCGGTTGGCCGCGACGTCCTCCTCCAGCACCGCCAGCGCCTCGGCCAACACCGCGTCGGCGCCCTCGGGCAGGCGGCCCATGGCCCGGTCGACTCCCCACGCCAGGTTGACCGCCGTCGGCCGCGCCTTCCGGACGGCGACCGCGGCGGCGGCCACCGTGGCCGGGTCGGCGGCGTAGAGCCGCGCGGCGAGCGCGACGCCCAGGGCACCGGCGGCGCCGAGCGCCGGCGCGCCCCTGATCGCCAGGCGCTTGATGGCGTCGACGAGGCCCTCGACCGTGTCGATCCGCATCAGGACGAGCTCGTGCGGCAGCCGGGTCTGGTCTATGGCCACGACCCGGTCCTGCCCCCAGTCGATGGTTCGCATACCCGCTCCCCGCCACCCAAGACATCGAAGACACGCGCTGTGTCCCCGGACTGCCCGAAGGTAGCAACGGCACGGACGGCATCACCACCGCGACGCCGCCGAGTCCTCGGAAGCGGGCCGCGCCGCCCGGGTTCGGGGAGCGCGGCCCGTGCGGCCGGCTAGGGCGTGTTTGGTAAGGGCATGCCCGGCCTGCGGCGGGCCCAGACGACGACCGGGGGCACCGGACGAAAGGCCACATACAACACCGGTATGCGACCTTCCGCCCGGCACCCCCGGACGCCGCCTGGACTCCGCCTCGGCTCGACCGACCCTTACCAAACACGCCCTAGGGTAGGCGCCACTGCTGGTTGGCGCCGCCGAAGCAGTCCCAGATCTGCAGCCGCGTGCCGTCGGCCGAGCTGTTGCCGGTGGCGTCGAGGCACTTGTTGGAGTTGGGGTTGCGCAGCGTCAGGTTGCTCTGCGCCTGCCACACCTGGGCGCCGGTGCCGTTGCAGTCGTAGAGCTGCACCACGGTGCCGTTGGCCGTGCCGGCCGCCGCGATGTCCATGCACTTGCCCAGCGCGCGGATCGTGCCGTCGGTGCCGACCGTCCACTGTTGAGCGTTGGTGCCGTTGCAGGTGTAGAGCTGGACGGCCGTGCCGTTCGCGGAGTTGGCGCCGGCCACGTCGACGCACTTGCCGGCGATGCCGGTGATCTGGCCGGTGCGGCCACCCGGCGGCGGCGTGGTCGGCGGGGTGCCGCCGGTGGCCACCTCGTAGATGGCGCTGACGAGCGAGTTGGCGCCGGTCGCGTCCTGGGAAAGCTCCCAGTTCATCATGCCGCCACCGTTGGCCAGCATGTACTGCGTCTTGCGCCGCACCGTCGGCAGGCCGTTGTAGCACTGCTGCGCGCCGCCGGCGGTGGTGCAGTCGCGGTTGGCGTTGGCCGGGTCCATCGACACCAGGTTGGCGTACGTGTAGTAGCCGGGCCGGCTGTAGAACGGCACGCCCATCACGGTCTTGCCGGCCGGCAGGCCGCGCGACTTCCACTCGTTGACGTTGGCGACCGCCCAGTCGTAGTTGGCGTGCGGGCTGCCGCCGTCGTACGTCATGATGTTCAGCCAGTCGACGTACCCGAACACGGCCGGCTGCACGCCCTGCGCGGTGCCGCCGCCGGAGACGACCGCGGCGGTGAGCAGCTTGCCCCGGCTGTGCATGGCGGTGCTCAGCTGCTGCATCAGCGCGGTGAAGTTGTTGCCCGAGGTGCCCGGGTCCGGGTACTCCCAGTCGATGTCGACACCGTCCAGGTTGTACTGGGTGACGAAGTTGACCATCGTGTTGACGAACGTGGTGCGGGTCGACGCGTTGGCCGCGAGCTGCTCGAACCCCGAGTCGTTGCCGTCGTTCCAGCCGCCGACCGCGATCAGCACCTTGGTGTTGTTGGCGTGGCCGAGCGAGACGAGCTGCTGGAGCTTGGCGATGTTCTCCACCGGCTGGATGGTGCCGTTGGCGTTCGGCAGCGCGAACGCGTAGTTGACGTGGGTCAGCTTGCCGTACTGGACGGTGTTGACGTTGCCGGACCAGGAGGGCATGTAGCCGACGCTCTTGAAGCCGTTCGGCAGCACGGCGGCGCTCGAGGTGGACGGGTTGAGCACCGCGATCAGGGCGGCGGCCGCGACGGTCGCGGCGGCGCCGAGGATGGCGGTGAGGGCCCTTCGTGACATCGACGATCCTTTCGGTTGTCGTCCGGTCGCGGGCCGCCCGCCGACAGCGAACCGCATGGATGTCACGAAGGTTAGGAAGGTTTACTATTAACAGTCAATACAAGTATTGAAATAAGTTATCGGGATCCGCCGTCGCTCAGCAGCTTGGCGACCGGCAGCGTCGCCGCGCCGACCGACACCGCGTCCGGGCCGAGCCGGCACAGCTCGATCGACGCCTGCCCGAACGGGTGGCGCAGCGCGTGCGCGGCCGCCACCTCGCGGATCCGCGGCAGCAGCGCGCCGCCGAGCGCCAGCCCGGCCCAGCCGCCGAGCACGATCCGCTCCGGGTTGAAGAGGTTGATCAGGTTGGCGATGCCCGCGCCGAGGTACCCGGCGGTCTCCTCCAGCACGCGCGCCGCGGGCTCGGACCGCTCCGCGGAGGTGACCAGCGCGGCGATCGCGCTCTCCTCGTCCGGCCCGGGCAGTGCGCGGCCCCTCCGGGCCACCCGCCAGCGGTCGAGCACCGCCTCCGCGCCGACGTACGCCTCCAGGCAGCCGTCCGCGCCGCAGCGGCACCGCCGTCCCCCGTACACGATCGTGGTGTGGCCCCACTCGCTGGCGCTGCTGCTCACCCCCCGGTAGCTGACGCCGTCGGTGAGGACGGCGGCGCCCACGCCGGAGCCGACCAGCGCGATCACCACGTGGCGGGCGCCCCGCCCGGCGCCGAACCACATCTCCGCGCGGCCGAGCGTCTTGGCGCCGTTGTCGAAGTAGAGGCTGGCGCCGGTGCCTTCGCGGAGCATCGCCTCGAGCGGCACCGCCTCCCAGCCGAGCGTCTGCGCGTGGACCGCGGCCGACACGCCCTGCTCGACCACGCCGGGCACCCCGATGCCGACGCCGAGCAGCGCGTCACGCGGCACGCCGGCGGAGGCGGTCACCGCGTCGACGCCGGCGAGGACGTGCCGCACCACCGTGTCCGGCGCCGGCCGCGCCGACTCGATCGGGTAGTCGGCCTTGGCGAGCCCGGTCATCGCGAGGTCGAAGAGCTCCACCTGGACGCGGGTCTCGCCCACGTCGACGCCGACCAGGTATCCGTAGCCGGGGCGGACCCGCAGCAGCGTGCGCGGGCGGCCGCCGTCGGAGTCGACCGCGCCGGCCTCCTCGACGAGGCCCTGCTCCAGCATCTCGCCGACCAGGTTGCTGACGCTGGCCGCGCTCAGGCCGGTGGCGCCGGTGAGGTCCTGCCGGCTGAGCGGGCCGTCGTGGTAGAGCCTGGACAGCAGCACCGCCCGGTTGCGGCGGCGCATGTCCCGAACCGTCGCCCGCTTCGCCTCCACCGACACCGCACTTTCGTCACCCGCTGAAGTATGGGAACGTGCCCACCTTAACGGGGAGTGGCGTCGAGCAGCTTTCGCATCTGGTCGATCTGGGCGGTCCGGGACCGCTCGATCCGCCGGGCGAGGTCGACGAGCCGCTCGTCCGCGCCGCCGGCCACCTCCATCTTCGCCAGCTGGATGGCGTCGCCCTGGTGGCCCATCATCGTGCTCAGGAAGCGGCGTTCGAACTCGTCGCCCGTGGCCGCTTCCAGCGCGGCGACCTGCTGCGCGCTGGTGCCGGGGAGGCCGCCGTGCGCGGCGTGCGGGTCCGCGCCTCCGGTCGACGGCGCGCTGGACGGCGCGCCGGAGTCGGCGAGGATGCCGGCCATCAGCGCCACCTCGTCGGTCTGGGTGGCCTCGATGGCGGCGGCCAGCTGGACCAGCTCGGCGCGGGCGCCCTTGGTGTGCCCGAGGCCGGCCAGCTCCAGGCCCTGCCGGTGGTGCGGCAAGATCATTTGCAGGAACATGACGTCGGTGTTGTTGAGGCTTTCCGGACCTGGCACGTCCTCTTCGGACGGCCCGGAGCAGCCGGCGAGCAGGAGCGCCACCAGCAGCGGCACGACGCGACGTGACATCGACACTCCAAACCGTAAAGAGGATTAAGAGTAAGGCGCACATCTTCTCTTAACAATATTTACAGATAGCGTCACACCGATGTAACCTCTCGCTACCCACGGCTCGAATCCCCTGTATCCCCCACAAGGAGAGAGCTGGATGAACCTACGAAGGAAGGTGGCGGCGCTCGCCGGTGGCATCGCGGCCGTGCCGCTGGTGCTCGTGGCGCTGCCGGCCAGCCCGGCGAGCGCGCACGGCTGGATCACGTCCCCGCCCAGCCGCCAGGACATGTGCGCGACCGGCCGGGTCGCCAACTGCGGCCCGATCCAGTACGAGCCGCAGAGCGTCGAGGGCCCGAAGGGCCTGCGCAGCTGCAACGGCGGGCTGGCCCAGTTCGCGGTGCTCAACGACAGCTCCCGCTTCCCCGCGACCAACTCCGGCAGCACGGTCACCTTCAACTGGCGGCTCACCGCAGCGCACCGCACCACCACCTGGGAGTACTGGGTGGGCAGCCGGTTGCTGGCCACGTTCGACCAGAACAACCAGCAGCCGCCGTTCACGCTGTCGCACACGGTCAGCGGCATCCCCAGCGGGCGCCAGACCGTGCTCGCCATCTGGAACATCGCGGACACTCCGATGGCGTTCTACTCCTGCGTCGACCTCCAGGTCGGCGGCGGCAACCCCAACCCCACCACGCCGCCGCCCAACCCCACGACGCCACCGCCGAACCCGACCACGCCACCGCCGTCGCAGGGCGGCACGTGGGCGGCCGGCACGGCGTACGCGGTGGGCGCGCGCGTGACGTACGGCGGCCGGACGTACGAGTGCCTCCAGGCGCACACCGCGCTCCCCGGGTGGGAGCCGCCGAACGTCCCCGCCCTGTGGCGCGCCCTCTGACGCGCCGCGCGTGAGACCCGGGCCGGCACCGACGGCGATGGCCCCCGGCGGTGCCGGCCCGCCCCATGCCTCCCTCATCCGGCGGCTGGCTTGGCGGGCGGCGGCTTTGCCGCCGCTTTGGCGGCGGGCTTGCCGGCGGCTTGGCCGGCTTTACTGGCGGCGGGCTTCAGCCGGCCGCGACTCGGTCGAGGAGGCGGTGTGCGGCCGGGACGTCGCGTGGGATCTCGGCGGTGAGCACGACGCTCCCCTCGTCCCCGGCGTGCGCGGTCAGCTCGGCCACCAGGGAGTGCAGGGCCGCGTCGCGGCGGACGAGGGTGCCGACCCGGCCCGGCGAGAACGTCACGATCAGCGCGTGCGCCGGCAGCACCGGCAGCAGCGCGGTCCCCCGGTCGAGCAGCAGCGTGACCGGCTCCCAGCCGGTGCCGCCCTCCGGTGCCGGCACGTCGACCACCAGCACGATGAACTCGTCCGACAGCGGCGGCCCCTCCTCGCCGCCGAGCTGGTAGACGCCGGCGAGCAGCGAGGCCAGGTAGCCGGCGGTCACCGACCCCCGGCGCGGGTCGCCGCAGAGCGTCACGTCCGTCGGCGCGAGCCGCACCTCGGCCCACGCCTCGACGACCGCGCGAACCAGCCGCGAGGGCGGCCCGGCGAAGGGCATCCGCCGGTACAGCGCGAAGACGTCGTCGACGGCCTGCCCGATCCCCCAGCCGGCGCGTGCCCGGGCGTGGCCGAGTCGGGTGCCGGCCGGCCGTACGTCCTGCTTCCGGGCGACCGCGCGGGCCAGCGCCTCCACGGCCGGGTGCCACCAGTCCTCGGGTCGCACCCGGCCCTGGTGCTCGACCGCCGCCCGCCACGCGTCCTTCACGGCGCCGGCCGGCGTGCGGTGCCGCCGCACCGAACGCGCCCGCTGCTCCACCACCCACGCCGGTGGCCGGCGTACCGTCCCGTCGTCCATGCGCTCGTACCTCCCCACCCGGGTTCAACGGCCGGCACGCGAGAAAATGACGCGTTCGGTCCGAAAACCCTCGGGCGCGCGGCGAACGGTCCGGCCGCCCGCGCGGACGGCCGGACCGGACTTCAGGGCGTGGCGAGGGCCTCCGTGGGTGGGAGGCGGGCGGCCCGGATCGCCGGGTAGAGGCCGGCTATCGCACCGATCACCAGCGTCGCGCCGACGCCGCCGGCCGCCGCCCAGGGCGGTATCACCGCGGGCCAGTCCTGCGTCGCGGCGTAGACGGCGGTCACCGCCGCGCCGAGGACCACGCCGCCCGCGCCACCGAGGGCGGACAGCAGCAGCGACTCGGACAGGAACTGGACCCGCACCTGTCCGCGGGTGGCGCCGAGCGAGCGGCGGAGGCCGATCTCGGCGCGGCGTTCGAGCACCGAGATGACCATCGTGTTGGCCACGCCCACGCCGCCGACCAGCAGCGCCACCGCGCCGAGGCCGAGCAGCAGGCCGGTGAACGCCCGGTCGGCGGCCTGCTTGGCCGCGAGCGCGTCGGACGGCCGGGAGACCTCGACCTCGCTCGGCGCCTCCGGGTTGGCGGTGGCGGCCAGGACGTCGCGCACGGCTGTGACGTGCTCCTCGCGGGCGCGGGTGTACACAGTGGTCGGATGGCCGTCGAAGTCCAGATAGGACTCCGCGGCCGGCCAGCCGACCAGCGCGGCCGAGTCGAGCTCGGGGGCGAGCGGGGCGGGTTCGAGGACGCCGATCACCGTGAACCACTCGCCGCCGATGTACACCTGGACGTCCTGCCCGGCCGCGCCGATGCCGAGCCGGGTGGCGGCGGCGCTGCCCAGCACGACCGCCGGGTAGCGCCCGGTGGCCTCGTTGAGCCAGGTGCCGCTCGCCACCGTGGCGCTGACCGTGGCCAGCAGGTCCTGGCGGGCGGCGAGGCAGAGCAGGCCGTTCGTCTCGATCTCCGGGATGCGGTCGGAGCGGTACACCTTGGCGTCGGGCACCTTGCCCACCGCGGACGCCTGTGTGACCGGTGCGATCCGGCGGATCATGTCGACGGACTCGTCGGGCAGGGTGGCGGCGGCGCCGAAGATGTCGTTGCCCGGCCCCGCGGTGAGCAGGTTGGTGCCGAGGCGGTCGAGCGTCCGCGCCAGGTCGGCGCGGCTCGACGTGGAGACACCCACGACCGCCACCATCGCGGCGATGCCGATGGCGATGCCCAGCGCGGACAGGAACGCCCGCAGCGGCCTCGTCCGCAGCCCGGCCCCGCCGACGATCAGGACGTCGGACGCCCGCATTCGCGCGGGCGCCAGCCTGTGCGTGACGGTCATACCGGCACCGCCGCTTCCACCTGGCCGTCGCGCATCCGCACCTGTCTCGGCACGCTGGCCGCGATGTCCAGGTCGTGTGTGATCACGACGATCGTGGTGCCGGCCGCGTGCAGCTCGCGGAGCAGCGCCATCACGGCGGTGCCGGACGCGGTGTCGAGGTTGCCGGTCGGCTCGTCGGCGAGCAGCAGCGCCGGCTCCCCCACCACCGCGCGGGCGATCGCCACCCGCTGCCGCTCGCCGCCGGACAGCTCGTGCGGGCGGTGGTCGAGCCGGTGGCCGAGGCCCACCCGCTCCAGCGCCGCGGCCGCCCGCCTCCGACGGTCCCGGCGGGAGACGCCGGAGTACAGCAGGCCGTCGGCCACGTTGTCCACCGCGCGGACGCCCGCCGCCAGGTGGAACTGCTGGAACACGAACCCGATCCGGGTCGCCCGCAGCGCGGACAGCTCCCGGTCGGAGAGGCGGGCCACGTCCCACCCGTCGACCCGCACGGTGCCGGTGGTGGGGCGGTCGAGCGTGCCGATCAGGTGCAGCATCGTCGACTTTCCGGAGCCGGAGGGGCCGACGATCGCCACCATCTCGCCGCGCGAGACGGCCAGCGACACGCCCCGCACGGCCGCGACGCCGCCCGGGTACGTCTTGGTGACGTCCACCAGCTCCAGCACGTGACCGGTCACGCTCGCCACCGGGTGACCGGTCACGCTCGCCACCGGGTGACCGGTCACCGCCGCGCTTTCCACGGGGTGACCGGTCACGAGGCGACGCCCACGGTCGTGCCCTCGGAGAGGCCGTCGCCGGTGACCTCGACCCGCCCGCCGGAGAACATGCCGATCTCCACCGGCACGAGCCGGGTCGACGTGCCCTCGACCACCTGCACCCCGTAGCCGCCCTCGGCGAGCGCGAGCAGCGCGGCGACCGGCACGTTCAGCACGTTCTCCCGCTTCTCCGCCGTGAACGACACGTCCACGGCGGCCTGGTCGAGCGTGCCCAGCCCTTTCTGGTCGGTGAGCGCGACCGTGACCTCGAGCTTGGTCTCCGGCTCCTGCTCCTGGCCGTTGCCGCCGCCGCCCAGCTCGATGACGGTCTCGACGGAGGCGACCTTGCCCTTGGCGGTGCGCCCGTCGGGCAGCTCGACGGTGACCGCGGCACCCTTGGCGGCGAGCCGCTGCTGGTCGACGTCGAGGTCCACGGTGACCACCCGGGTGGTACCAGTGTAGGAGAGCACCGACTGCCCGCCGGCCGGGTCGCCCACCTGGCCGCGCACCTCGTAGATCCGCACGTCGCCGGCGGCGTACGCGACCCGGCCGACCTCGACGGTGCCGGTCTCGTCGAGCCCCAGGTCCTCCTGCCACTCGCGGACGGCGCCGGCGGTCGAGTCGGTGTACTCGTCGTCGACCGTGAAGCCGTCGTAGCCGAGCGCCGCGAGGTTCTGCTCGAACTGCTTCACGTCCGCGCCCTCGACGCCCGGCGCGAGCGGCCGGTACAGCGGGAGCGTGCCGCGCAGCAGCACCACCGGCGTGTCGTCGACGCCGTAGAGCCGCCCGCCCCGCTTGACCGTCGAGCCGGCCGCGGGCAGCCAGGTCACCGTTCCACGGAGGCGGGGCGTGACGGCGGTCTCGGTGCCGTACCCGAGCGTGCCGTCCACCGTCTCGGCGTCGACCAGCGTGGAGCGCTCGACCTGGGCGGTGGCCGGCGGCGGGCTGCTGCCGCCGGCCGTGCCGCTCTCGCCCCGGTCGAGGGTGACCGCCGCCGCCGTGCCGCCCGCCGCGGCGACCGCGACCCCGGCGGCCAGCAGCACCCGGCCGCGCCCGCGCCGCCGGCTCATGCGGCCTCCCCGCCGGCCCGGCGGCCGGGCCTCGTCGCGCGCGCGTTCACGAGCCGCTCCCGGGCGGCACCGGACGCAGCTTCTCGCAGGTCTTCTGGGCGGCCGCGAACTTCGGGTCGTTCGGGTTGAGCCCGCTGTCGGGTCCGCCGCGCATCATGAGGGCGCCGGTCTCCGGGTCGGGGTCCGGGAACGCGGGTACGCCGTTGTCGCGCATGCACTTGGAGTACTGGCGGGCCTTCTCGATGCGTTCCGGATCGGCCTTCTGCATCTCGCCGCCGTTCGGCATGAGGTGGCGGCACTTGGCCATCGCGGCCTCGACCTTGTTCGGGTCGGTGCCCTGGAACCGGAGCTGCACACCCCCGCCGGGCTCCGGGTCGGGCATCTCGACGCCCTCGCCGCGCATGCACTCGGTGAACTCGAGCATGGCCTGGTAGGTGTCCTTGCTCGCCGTTGGGCTGGCGCCGGGCGCCGCGCTGGCGTCGCCGCCCGCGGAGGCGACCCCGCCACTGTCGCCGCCGTCCCCGCCGCAGCCGGCGAGCGCGAGTGCCAGCACCGCCGCCGCGACCGCCCATGCCGTACGTCGTCTCATTCGTATCTCCCGTTCGGGCCGGCGAGAGGCGCCGGCGACCGGGGACGAGTGAACGCGGCGGCGCGTTACCCGGCGGTTTCCGCGGGCGTTAACGCGGAACGAACACGACGGTCGGTAATCATTGGGCGATGCGTGTACTGGTCGCCGAGGACGAGCGGCTGCTCGCCGACCTGATCGCCCGCTGGCTGCGGGGTGAGGCCCACGCGGTGGACGTCGCGTACGACGGCGACACCGCCCTGGAACGGCTGGGCGTCAACGACTACGACGTGGTGGTGCTCGACCGCGACCTGCCGGTCGTGCACGGCGACGACGTGTGCCGCGCGCTGGTCGACTCCGGCGCGGAGACGCGGGTGCTGATGCTCACCGCCGCGGCGGAGATCGGCGACCGGGTGGCCGGCCTGTCGCTCGGCGCCGACGACTACCTGCCCAAGCCGTTCGCGTTCGCCGAGCTGGCCGCCCGCGTGCTGGCGCTCGGCCGGCGGGCCCGGCCGGCCGCGCCGCCGGTGCTCACCCGCGCCGGCATCACCGTCGACCTGCCCCGGCGCGAGGTGTACCGGGACGGGCGGTACGTGTCCCTGTCCCGGAAGGAGTTCGCGACGCTGGCCGAGCTGATGCGGGCGGACGGCGCGGTGGTCAGCGCCGAGCACCTGCTGGAGAAGGTGTGGGACGAGCACGCCGACCCGTTCACGGCCGCGGTGCGGGTGACGATCCTCAAGCTGCGCCGCAAGCTCGGCGACCCGCCCGTGGTGGAGACGGTCCCCGGCGACGGGTACGTGATCAGGTGAGCGAGCGTGGCTCGCGGCGCCGGAGCACGACGGCGCCGGGCGAGCGGCCGAGGGAGGCAGCGTGAGCCGCCTCACCATCCGGGCGCGGCTGACCGTGCTCTACGGCGGCCTGCTCCTCGTCGCCGGCGCGGTGCTCGTGGCGGTCATGTACTTCCTGGTCGGGCAGCGCCTGCCGACCTCGCTGAAGCTCGTCACCCGCAACGTCACGCCGGACCAGCCGCTGCCGGACGCCAACCAGATGTACGAGTCGGAGCTGCCCGCCAAGCTGCGCGACGCCGCGCTCAACGACATGCTCACCACGGGCATCGTGGCGCTGGTGCTGGTCACCGCCGTGGCGGTCGCGTTCGGGTGGCTGCTGGCCGGGCGGGCGCTGCAGCCGCTGTACCGGATCACCGAGACCGCGCACCGCATCGCCGCCGCGCCCGCCGCGGACCGGAGCCTGCACGAGCGGATCGCCCTGGCCGGGCCGCGCGACGAGATCAAGGAGCTGGCGGACACGTTCGACACGATGCTGGAACGGCTTGACCGCTCGTTCGACGGCCAGCGCCGCTTCGTCGCGAACGCCTCGCACGAGCTGCGCACCCCGCTCACGCTGAGCCGGGCGGTGCTGGAGTACGCGGCGCACCGGGACGCCCTGACGCCCCAGGTGCGCCAGCTGACCGAGCTGCTGCTCGACATCAACCTGCGGCACGAGCGGCTGATCAACGGGCTGCTGCTGCTCGCCCGTACCGACAACGACATGCTCGACAAGAGCCCGGTCGACCTCGCCGACGTCGTCGGGCACACCGTCACCCAGCTGGCGCCGGAGGCGGAGAAGGCGGAGGTACGCGTCGGCGGCGAGCCCTCCCCGGCGCCCACGCTCGGCGACCCCGTGCTGCTGGAACGCCTCGTGCAGAACCTCGTCGAGAACGGCATCCGCCACAACGTCGGACCCGATGGCTGGGTACGGGTGGCGTGCCGCACGCTGCCCGGCGACCTGGTCGAGCTCACCGTGAGCAACTCGGGGCCGGTCGTCCCGCGGTACGAGATCCCCGGGCTGTTCGAGCCGTTCCGCCGGTACGGCGCCGAGCGCGTCGACCGGGACCGCGGCGCCGGCCTCGGCCTGTCGATCGTCCGCTCGGTCGCGCTGGCGCACGGCGGCGAGGTGACCGCCGAGCCGCGCGACGGTGGTGGCCTGCTCGTTCGCGTGACTCTTCCCGCCGAGGGTGATCAGGCCGTGGCATGATCGGCAGATGTCGGCCGGAGTGGACGGGCACCGCCTCGACCTCTTCGCGGCCGGCATCGTCTACCTCGACATCATCTTCACCGGCCTCGAGGCGCTGCCCGCGCCCGGCACCGAGGTGTGGACCGGCGGCATGGGCTCCAGCCCGGGCGGCATCGCCAACCTGGCGGTCGCGGCCAGCCGCCTCGGCGTGCGCACCGGGCTGAGCTCGCCGATCAGCGCCGACGCGTACGGCGACTTCTGCTGGCAGATCCTGGCCGGCGAGGAGAACGTCGACCTCTCCGCCTCACGCCGCTTCGACGACTGGCACTCGCCGGTCACGGTGTCGCTGGCCTACGAGCGGGACCGCAGCATGATCACGCACGGGCACCCCGCGCCGGCGACGGTGGACGGGCTGGTCGGTGACCTGCCGGCGGCCCGCTCCGCGTACGTCAGCCTGGAGCGGGAGCCGGTGCCCTGGGTGCGCCGCGCGCACGCGGCCGGCGCGCTGGTCTTCGCCGACGCCGGCTGGGACGCCACCGGCTGCTGGTCGGCCGAGGCGCTGTCGGTGCTCGACCACTGCCACGCGTTCCTGCCCAACGCGGTCGAGGCGATGCGCTACACCCACACCGACACCCCGGCCACCGCGCTGCGCGCCCTCGCCGAACGCGTCCCGGTCGCCGTCGTCACCTGCGGCCCCGCCGGCGCGCTCGCCCTCGACGCGGGTACCGGCGACCAGGCCTCGGTGCCGGGCATCCCGGTCGAGGCCCTCGACCCGACCGGCGCCGGCGACGTCTTCGGCGCCGGCTTCATCGCCGGTACCCTCGCCGGCTGGCCCCTCGCCGACCGGCTGGCCTTCGCCAACCTCGTGGCGGCGCTGTCGGTGCAGCACTTCGGCGGCTCGCTGTCGGCGCCCGGCTGGGGCGACATCGGCGACTGGTGGCGCGCCACGAAGGAGCACGGCCACGCGGACGTCGCGCGCCGCTACGCCTTCCTCGACGACGCCATCCCGATCGGCGGGATCCGCACCGTCCGCCGGGCCACCGCGACGATCGCCAAGCTCTCCGACGCCCAGTGACGCTCACTTCCCCCAGTTCCAAATGACCGCGAGCGGCCAGATGCCACCGAGCACGACACCAGCGGCGGTGAGCGCGAGGGTGAGCATGACGACGAGCACCGTCACAATTCGCTCACGCCACCTCAGGGGATCTCCGCCCAGCGGGTCGGAGAGCTTCGCGCACGTCGCCGCGCCCTTCTGCAGGTCGAACGTCATGATGCCGGCGGCGCTGGCCTGCCCACCGGCCACCACCGAGCCGCCATCCGTGTCCATCAGGAGCCAGGAGGCGTTGCCGGCGCCGAGAAACCGGATAAGTCCCGAGGTGCCGAGGATGGACCGGCGGGTGACGGCGTCCGCCCCGATGGCGTCGAGGCTCACATAGAGCACGTGTGACACGTTCTCCGCTTCCGCGGCCGCGGCGACCCGTTCCCAGCGGACGGCGGTCAGCATGGGCGACTGGCCGCCCGCCGGCGCGGTTACGAGCGCCGCCAACGAAGCGTCGACGTCCGCGATGGCCTGCTGGGCGTGGGCGACGACCTCCCGGGCGGGGCCGGCCGCGCGCTCCAGGCTCGTCGCCTGTTGGAAGAGCTTGTCCACTGTGGAGCGCAGTTCGTCGAGCCCGTTCTGGTCCTTGGCCGATTCCACGACCGCCTTCGCCCAGCTCTGTTCGAGGCTCTGCCGGCGGGCATTGATCAGGGTCAGCTCCGCTTCGACCGCGGCGAGTCGCGCCCGCATCTCGGAGAGCCTCTGGGCCGCCGCGTCACGCCTCTCGAGCACGTCGGCGAACAACGCGGCGATCGGCGAGTCTCCCACGGTCGAGAAGTCGTCGGCGTATACCACGACCTCCGGTCTCGGCGGCTGGGCTCCGGCGTATCCGCGCGCGGTCGCCGGCTCGGCCCCCTCCGGCCTCGCCGGTGCGGCGAGGTGGGCGGCGGTGAGCGTGGCCAACTCCGTCGGACCCGTCGACACCGCCGTCGCCGTGATCGTGTAGTCGGTCCGGAGCAGGCCCAGCAGGTTTACCCCCACGGCTTCGGCGGCGGCGGCAGGCTCGGCCGGCTCCTGCCCCGCCTCCGCCGTCGCGGCGGCCGGTTCCTTGGCGGCCTCGGCGAATTCTCGGTCCCCGCTGTCTCGATCTTCCGGCACCGCCTCCTCGAGATCCCGCAGGCGGGCGCTGACGTAATCGAGAAGGGCACCGAGGCGCCCCATCTGCCGATCGAGGCTCGACCGCACGTGTCGGGACGTCCAGTCGCCGGCGAGCACGGCCCGGTCGTTCACCACGAGCACACGGGGTTGGGAACACGCGACGAAAGCCCTGCCCGCCGCCGTGGCGATTTCCTGGGCGATCTCGTCGACGACCTGGTGTGCGCGCCACGGTCCGAAGGCGCCCGCCTTTTCCCCGAGCGCCACCTCGCCCTTGGGCGCGTCGGTGACGGCGGGAAGAGCGGCGGTGAGCGCGCCCATGTGAGCCTTCGCTATCGCCTCACGATACTTCGCCTTCTCGACCTCGAGTCGCAGATCCTGTCCATCTCGGTCGAGTACCAAGGGCGGCGTGGCGCCCGCGTTGTCAGACATCTTGTACCCGCCTTCCCGCACGCAGTGGGGTTACGATACGTCGCCCCGGGTGCCGGCCGCCGGGAAACCGGACCGATCCGCCGTCACCGTCCACATCGGAAACGGTCATCGCGGTGAGCGGCGGTCACGCGGGTTTCAGGCGCATGGTGTGCTCGGCCTCGCGGCGGATGGTCTCGCGGTCCCAGCGCATCGGGAGCAGCTCTCCCCGGCGCCACGGGCCGAACTGGTCGGCGTAGTGCTCGCTGAACGCGTGCCCTGAGTTGCCGCTCAGCTGCACCCACCGCGAGGCGTCCAGGTCGCCGAGGTCGACCACCATGCGCATCGACGGGACCGCGTCGACGTCGTAGCCGGCGGCGGCGTCCCAGCCGGTCGCGTTCACGATGGACGATCCGCCCGAGACCGGCTCGGGGCCCTTGTTGAAGAGCCACTCGACCGGCGCGATGCCGGAGACGCCGAAGCTCTGGTTGCGCAGGGTCAGCGTGTGCAGGTCGCCCCAGCGCCACCCGGACGGGTCGTCGCCGAGCCGGTCTGACAGCTCGTCGGCGGCGTCGGTGAGGGCGGCCGACAGCACCTGGTCCATGGTCTCCACAGTGGACGTCGTGCGGTCGTCCCACCACGGCGAGGACGGCTGCTCCAGCAGGCCGCGGACGACCTCCCACCACCGGTCGCCGCCGTCCGCCTTGTCGTCCTCCGGCAGCTCGTCGAACGTGCGCGCGAGCAGCGCCCGCCACACCGCGTTGAAGTACGCGGCGGGCGCCGAGTCGACCGGCTGCTGGTAGTCCCACCGGCGCAGCAGCTCGCGGGCGTCCACGGTGGACGGCACGCGCAGCAGGTGCGGCACCAGGACGGGGGCGAGCCCGTTGTAGCCGTCCATCTGCATACGCGCCACGTCGTCGGCGGTGACCATGCGGCCGGCCCGCTCGACAAGCTGGCTGATGCGCTCGGAGCGGTACCCGTACGACCAGTCGTGGGTGAGCAGGTAGGGGTAGCCGGAGCCGATCACCGCCTGGTTGGCGGTCACCACGTACCCCTGCGCCGGGTTGAGCACGCTCGGCAGCTCGCCGAAGGGGATGTACGAGCGCCAGTCGTAGGCGGTGTCCCACCCGGGAGCCGGCCACCGCCCGTCGCCCGCGCCGCGGACCGGGATGCGGCCCGGCGCCTGGTAGCCGATGTTGCCGGCCACGTCCGCGTACACGAGGTTCTGCGCGGGCACCTCGAAGAGCGCGGCCGCCGCGCGGAAGCTGGTCCAGTCGCGGGCCCGGTTGAGCGCGAAGAGCGCGTCGATCGTGCGGCCGGGGTCGAGGGCGGTCCAGCGCAGCGCGACCGCGTACCGGTCGCCGGCCTTACGCAGCTCCTTCGACGCGTCGGAGAGCAGCGGCCCGTGCCGGCTGGACCGCACGGTGACGGTCACCGTGCCGCCGCCGGCGACCTTGATGTTCTCCGTGCGCTTCTCCAGGTCCTGCCAGCCGTCGCCGACGCGCACCTTGTCGCCGGCGACGTCCTCCAGGTAGAGGTCGGTGACGTCCGGCCCGAGGTTGGTGAAGCCCCAGGCCACCGTCTCGTTGTGACCGATCACCACGCCCGGCACCCCGGCGAACGTGAATCCGGACAGGTCGAAGCCGCATCCACAGTGCAGCCCGGCCTGGAACCAGATGCCGGGCATGCTCGGCGACAGGTGCGGGTCGTTGGCGAGCAGCGGCTTGCCGGTGACGGTGCGGCTGCCGGAGATCACCCAGGAGTTGGAGCCGAGGCCGGTGCCCTGGCGGCCGAGGAGCGCGGGCAGGGCCGCGAGCCCGTCGCGCACCGCGGTCAGCGCCGGCAGCCAGCCGCCTCCGGCGCCACCGGCGTCCGCGGCCACGAACGCGCCGCCGTCCACCCGCCCGCCGCCGACGATGGGCTTGTGCCGATCCTCCGGGTACGGCGGGAACAGCTCGCCGACCTGCTCACGGGTGAGCCCGCTGCTGGCGAGGACGGCCCGCTCGATCTCGTCGGACATGTTGCCGCGCAGGTCCCAGGCCATCGCCTTGAGCCAGGCGAGGCTGTCGACCGGGCTCCACCGCTCGATCCGGTAGCCCCGGTTGGTGAGGCCGAGCACCGAGTACTCGAGGCTGACGTCGCCGTTGGGCTCGCCGCCGCCGTGCTGGTCGAGCCAGGCGTTGACGCCGTCCGCGTACGCCTGCAGGAAGCCGCGGCTCTCCTCGGTGATGATGCCCCACTCCCGCTCGGCGACCCGGCGCCAACCGAGCGTGCGCAGGTAGGTGTCGGTCTCCAGCTGGTCGCGGCCGAACAGCTCGCTCAGCCGGCCGGCGGTCATGTGGCGGCGGAAGTCCATCTCCCAGAAGCGCTCCTGGGCGTGCACGTACCCCTGGGCGCGGAACATGTCGGCGGCGTTGCCGGCGTAGATCTGCGGCACCCCGTACGCGTCGGTGTGAACGGTCACCTCGCCGGCGAGCCCCGGCAGCGCCCTCTCCCCGCCGTAGTCGGGGAGTGACCGGCGCACCGCCCAGAGCGAGCCGAGCCCGACCAGGACGGCGAACGCGGCAACCACCGCCAGCACGATCAGCACGACCCGCTGGACGACCCGCCACCACCGCCTCATGGCGCCGCATCCTATGGCGTGATCGACCTCATCGCCGCCAGGAGGTCGGCCGGTGTCGGCGCGCCGTCCGGCTCGGCCAGGTGCACGGCGGCCAGACCGATGAGCAGCACCTGGTAGAACGCGCCGAGGCGGTCGGCGTCGACACCGGGCGCCGGGACGCCCTGGAACAGCTCGACCAGGGCGGGACGGGCCTGCCTGCCGGCCTCGGCGAAGCCCTCCCGCAGCTCGGGGTGGCGGGCCAGCTGGGCCAGGAGCTCGAACTGGATCGCCCACAGTGGACCGCTCCGCTGGAACGACTCGATCACCCTCGCCCAGGCGCTGGTGAAGTCGGTGCTCTCCGCCGGCAGGTCGGCCAGCTCGTCGCCCCACTCCGCGAGCGCCTGCTGGAGCGCCTCGCCGAGCAGCGCCTCCTTGCTGCCGAAGTGGTAGCCGATCGCGGCGAGGCTGACGCCCGCGCGGGTGGCGATGTCACGGGCGGTGGTGCGCGCGTAGCCCTTTTCGAGCAGGGACGCCTTCGCGCCGGCCAGCAGGTCTTCCCGGTTTCCCATGACGCACACCCTACACGCGTCTCAGACAAACGTCTTGTACAAACGTCTGAGACGGCTGTACAGTCGCCGGCATGAACTCCTCTGTCTTGATCTCGGGCGCGGGCATCGGTGGCACCGCGCTGGCGTACTGGCTGAGCGCGCACGGCGCGCGCGTCACGGTGGTGGAGCGGGCGCCCGCTCTCCGCGACGGCGGCTACAAGGTGGACATCCGCGGCGCCGCGCTCGACGTCGCCGCGCGCATGGGCCTGCTCGACGAGATCCGCGCGCGCCGCACGGACGTGCGCGCCGGCTCGGTCGTGAACGCGGCCGGCAAGCGGGTGGCGAGCATGGACGGCGACACGTTCGGCGGGCGGGTGCACGGCGACGCCGAACTGCTCCGCGGCGACCTCAACCGCCTCGTGTACGAGCGGGTGGCCGACACCGCGGACGTCCGCTTCGGCGACGGGATCGCGGCGCTGGCGCAGGGCCCGGACGGGGTGGCGGTGACGTTCGAGAGCGGCGCCACGGCGACGTACGACCTGGTGGTCGGCGCCGACGGCCTGCGCTCACGCACCCGCGCGCTCGCCTTCGGCGCGGACGCGGAGGCGGCGGTGCGCGACCTCGGCTACCACATCTCGATCTTCAGCGTGCCCAACCACCTGGGCCTCGACCGCGAGGAGCTGACCTACGTCGGCCCCGGCCGCACCGCGCTCGTCTACAGCACCGCCCGCCAGTCGGACGCGAAGGCGATGTTCATCTTCGCCAGCCCGCCGGCCGCCGGCGCCGCGCGCGACCGGGCGGAGCAGCGGAAGGTGCTCGCCGAGGCGTACGCGGGCGAGGGCTGGGAGGTGCCCCGCCTGCTCGCCGCGATGCAGGACGCGCCGGACTTCTACTTCGACTCGATGAGCCAGGTGCGTCTCGACCGCTGGCACACGGGCCGGGTGGCGCTGGTCGGTGACGCCGCCTACTGCGCCTCGCCCGCGTCCGGGCAGGGCACGAGCCTCGCGCTCGTCGGGGCGTACGTGCTGGCCGGCGAGCTGGCCGCGGCCGGTCCGCACGAGCACGAGCGGGCGTTCGCGGGGTACGAGGAGCGGATGCGGCCGTTCGTCGCGCGCAACCAGGCCCTCGGCCCGGCCAACGCGAAGCGGATGGTCATGCGCACCCGCGGCCAGGTGCGCGTGTCGATGGCGATGCTGGCGCTGCTCAACCGCCTGCCCGGCAAGGACCGGATGATGGCGAAGGTGGTCGAGCCGATCCACCGGGCCGCGACCGCGATCGACCTGCCTACGTATGCAACAGGTCGCTGACCGCCGCCACTCCCTCCTCGATGGCCCGCTCGCCGAGGTTGCCGAAGCCCATCACCAGCCGCGCGGGCGCCGTGCCGCCGGACATGCGGAAGGCGCTCATCCCGTACAGCCCGACGGACCGTCCGCGCGCCGCCGCGACGACGTCCTCCTCGCGGACGCCGGCCGGCAGGTGGGCCACCGCGTGGAAGCCGGCCGCCAGCCCGGTCAGCCGCACCCCCGGCGCGTGCCGGGTGAGCGCGTCGACGAGGGCCTGGCGGCGGGCCGCGTACACGCCACGCATGCGGCGCAGGTGCCGGTCGTACCGGCCGGACTCGATCAGGCGGGCGAGCGCGAGCTGGTCGAGGACGGGCGAGCCGCGGTCGCTGAGCCGCTTCTCCTCGACGATCGCCGGGGTGAGGTGCGGCGGGCACACCACCCAGCCGAGCCGCATCGCGGGGGCCAGGGACTTGCTGACCGTGCCGAGCAGCACCACCCGCCCGGCCGCGATGCCCTGCAGGGTGCCGACCGGCTCGCGGTCGTAGCGGAACTCGGCGTCGTAGTCGTCCTCGACGATCACCGCGTCGCGCTCGGCGGCCCAGGCGGCGAGCGCGTGGCGCCGGTCGGGGGCGAGCACCACGCCGGTCGGCGACTGGTGGGCCGGCGTCAGCACGACCGCGCGGGCACCCGTGCGGGCCAGCGCGGCCACGTCGATCCCGCCCTCGTCCACCGGTACCGGCACCACCTCGAAGCCCAGCCGGGTCACCGCGGCGAGGGTCTCCCCCTCGCCGTACCCCGGATCCTCGAACGCGACCGTGCCCACCCCCGACCTGGAGAGGGCCCGCAAGGCCAGCCCGAGGCCCTGGGCGAAGCCCGTGCAGACCACGATGTCGACCGGGTCCGCGACGGCGGCCCGCACCCGGCGCAGGTAGCCGGCCAGCACGCGGCGCAGCGCGCGGTCGCCGCGCGGGTCGCCGTAGTGGAGGTCGGCGGTGGGCAGGGTGCGGCAGGCCTCGCGCACCGCCCAGGCCCAGTCGGCGCGCGGGAAGCTGGCGAGGTCGGGCACGCCGGAGGCGAAGTCGATCCGCGGCTTCGCCTCGGCGACCGGTGCCGGGCGCGCGGCCGCCGCCTTTTCCGCGGTCGCCGCCACCCGGGTGGCCGAGCCGACCCGGGCCGTCAGGTAGCCCTCGGCGAAGAGCTGCCCGTAGCTGTCCTGCACCAGGCCGCGCGACACGCCCAGCTGCCGCGCCATCTCGCGCGACGACGGAAGCCGCTCCCCCGCGCGCAGCCGCCCCGACCGGATCGCCTCGCGCAGCCCGCCTTCGAGCTGCGCGCGGAGCGGCTCGGCACCCTCCCGGTCGAGCCGCAGCAGCACCTCCGGCGCCAAACCGGCCCACTCGATCGCCATGGAATTGGAGCTTAGCGGGGGCCGGCTGTGCCCATACGTTCGGGACATGACGACGATCGCCCTGGCCGCACCGGCACCCCGCCTGCTCTCCCGCCCGCTCGCGCTGGTCATGCTGGCCGACTTCGCCGGGCTGTTCGGCTTCTACCTGCTGCTGTCCGTCGTACCCGCGCACCTGACCGCGGCCGGCGCCGGCGGATTCGCCGCGGGCCTGGCCACCGGCGTGCTGATGCTGTCGTCGGTGGCCGGCGAGCTCGCGATCCCCCGCCTGGTCGCCCGGTACGGCTTCCGCGCCGTCCTCGCCGCCGGCCTGGCCCTGCTCGCGCTGCCGGTGCTCGCGCTGCTCGTCTCGGCCGCGCTCCCGGTCGTGATGGCGGTGTGCCTGCTGCGCGGCCTCGGCCTCGCGGTGATCTTCGTGGTGTGCGGCGCGTGGGGCGCCGAGCTCATCCCGCCCGGCCGGCGCGGCGAGGGCCTCGGCGTGCTCGGCGTCGTCGCCGGCCTGCCCGCCGTCGTCGCCACCCCGCTCGGCGTCTGGCTGATGGGCCACACCGGCGCCGAGGCCGTCTTCGCGCTCGGCGCGCTGGCCGCGCTCGCCGGCCTCGCCGCGGTGGCCGGCCTGCCGGACGGCCGCGCCGCCGACGAGCCCCCGGTCGGGATGTCCACCGGCCTCCGCACGCCCGCGCTCATGCGCCCGGCGGTCGTCCTCGCCGGCACCGCGATGGCGGCCGGCATCGTGGTCACGTTCCTGCCGGCGGCCGTCCCCGGCGCCGGTGGCCTGGCCGCGGCCGCGCTGCTCGCCCAGGCCGGCGCCACCACCGCCGCCCGCTGGTGGGCCGGCCGCTTCGGCGACCGCCACGGTGCCAGCCGGCTCCTCGTGCCCGGCGCGCTGGTCGCCGCCGCCGGCATGCTCACGCTGGTACTGGCCGGCGGCCCGGTCGCGGTGCTGGCCGGGATGGTCGCCTTCGGCGCCGGCTTCGGCACCGTGCAGAACGCCAGCCTCGCGATGATGTACAGCCGCGTCTCCACCGCCGCCTACGGCACCGCGACCGCGGTCTGGAGCGTCGCCTACGACACCGGGTACGGGCTTGGCGCGCTCGGCTTCGGCGTGGTGGCCGGCGCCGCCGGCTACCCGATCGGCTTCGCCCTCACCGCGCTGGTGATGGTCGCCCTGACGGCCGCCGGCGCGCGCCGATCCTGATGGCGCGAAAGGGGCTTGTCCCGCGGAGGTGGCAGCGGAGGCCGGGGGTTTCGGCTCGCCCCGCGAGCCGCCGGCCTGCGCGGTCTCCGGCGGGAGCGGCGGCGCGCGACTGACGCGGCCCGGGAACGTGTCTGGCTCTTCTGGGGGTCCATCCAGCGGAATCGGCCGCGACCGGGCGGGCACCGGCGGGCGATAATCGTGATCATGGGGAAGGTTCACGAGCGCATCGAGGGGCGGCTGCGGGAGTTCATCGAGGCGCAGCCGATGTTCTTCACCGCCAGCGCGCCGCTCGCCGCGGACGGCACGGTCAATCTCTCGCCGAAGGGGCTGCGCGGCTCGTTCGCGATCCTCGACGGGCTGACCGTGGCGTATCTCGACTTCGCCGGCAGCAACGCCGAGACGGTGGCCCACCTGCGGGAAAACGGCCGGATCACGCTGATGTGGTGCGCCTTCCAGGGGCCGCCCAACATCGTGCGGCTGCACGGGCGCGGCGAGGCGGTGTTTCGGGACGACCCGCGGTGGGGCGGGCTGATGGCGCACTTCCCGGACATCGACGCTTCCCGGCACGGGCACCGCGCGATCATCGTCGTGCGGGCCGAGCTGATCCGCGACTCGTGCGGCTACGCGGTGCCGCTGATGTCGTACGAGGCGGACCGCGACCTGCACGGCAAGCGCTTCGCGCGCGAGGACGACGCCTCGCTGAGCGCCTACTTCGCGAAGAAGGACCACATCGCGACGAGCATCGACGGGCTGCCGGGGGTGCCGCTCCCCCTGCCGCCGACGCCCAGCTCGCGCTAGCTAGGGACAGGGGCCCTAGGACACGGGTAGGCCGGAGGCCTCGGCCGCCAGGCGGAGCTGGCCGAGGAAGAGCGCGTCGCGCGCCTCCTCGTCCATCCAGGCGAAGTGGCCGTTGGCCTCCAGCGACGTGAACCCGTGCAGCGACGCCCAGGCGTGCATCATCGCCTGGAAGTGCAGCGGCCCGACGCCGATCTCGTGCTTGTCGTGCTTGAGCTTCGCGCACTCCTCGACCGCGGGGTGCACCTCGGTGATCCGCGGCGGGCCGAGCCGGCCCTGGCGAAGCGCCTCGACGAAGAGCGACGAGAGCTGGGCCATCGCGCGGCCGGCGGCCTCGCTGGTGCTGCCGTCGACGGGCGCCGCGTAGCCGGGCAGCGGCATGCCCAGGATGAGCGCGAACTGCTGTGGCTCGGCGTGCGCCCACCGCCGGTAGGCCTGCGCGGCGGCGACCCACGCGGCCGCGATGTCGTCGGGCGGGATCTGGGCGCGGGCCTTGGCGACCTCGTCACCCAGCGCGTTGTATGCGTCCTGGATGAGGGCGCTGAGCAGCTCGTCACGGTCGGCGAAGTAGCGGTAGAGCGCGGGCGGTGTCATGTCCATGACGCGGGCGATGTCGGTGAACCGCACCTCGGTGGTCCCGCCCTCGCGCATGAGGGCCAGGGCGGTCTGCTTGATCTCCTCGATCGTGGCCGCTCGCGCCCGCTCGCGGCGGGGGGCGGTCCGCGGGTTCGAGCTCATGTCGTTCCTCCGTGTGAAGCGTCGCGTTAAGCATCGTTACAGACGTGAAGGCGCTTGACAAGTGACGCTCCATCGTGTTTGTTATGGAGCTTAACGGAGCTGACTTACCTTCACTCGGGGAATGACGATGAACCAGGACGCAGGACCGCTGGGCCGACTCGCCCGACTCACCTATCGCAATCGCGGCCGCACCGTGCTTCTGTGGCTGGCCGCCCTCATGCTCGCCGTCGGCCTCTCGGCGGCCTTCGGCGGCGACTTCGCCGCCGACTACTCCGCGCCGGGATCGGACTCCAAGGCGGCGCAAGACCTGCTGCGCGAGCGGTTCCCCACGCAGTCCGGCGAGGTCGTCGACGTCGTGGTCCGGGCCGAGGGCGGCGTCGCGAGCGCCCGCGGCGACGTGCAGACGCTGCTCGCCGACCTCGAGGCCGTGCCGCACGTGGCGAGCGTCGACGACCCGTTCACGGCGCCGGGCGGCGTCTCGCCGGACGGGGGCACGCTCGTCGCCCACCTGCGCCTCGACGTGACCAACCCCAACGACATGCCGGTCGCCGACACCGAGCGCCTCCTGGCGGTCGCGGACACCGCCGACCGGCCCGGCCTCGACGTCGCGCTCGGCGGCCAGGCGGTGCAGCTGGCCGAGCAGGGCGAGATCGGCTCGGAGATGCTCGGCCTGCTCGCCGCGGCGGTGATCCTGCTGCTCACGTTCGGCTCGGTGGTCGCCGCCGGGCTGCCGATCCTCACCGCGGTCGCCGGCCTCGCGGTGAGCAGCACGCTCACCGGCCTCGTGCTGCGCTTCGTCGACGCGCCCGACTGGTCGACCTCACTCGCCACCATGATGGGCATCGGCATCGGCATCGACTACGTGCTGCTGATGGTCACCCGCTTCCGCGAGTGGCGGGCCACCGGCCTCGACCCCGAGGCCGCCACGGTCGCCACGCTCGACACCGCCGGCCGCGCGGTGCTGGTCGCCGGCAGCACGGTCGTGGTGAGCATGCTCGGCCTGTTCGCGATGGGGCTGTCGTTCATGCGCGGCGCGGCGGTGGTCACGATCCTCGGCGTGTTCGTGGTGATGGCCGCCAGCGTCACGCTCTTCCCGGCCCTGCTCGGCTACCTCGGCAGGCACGTCGACCGGCTGCGCCTGCCGCTCGGCCGCCGCCGCCCGGCCGAGGTCGCGGTCGGCGGGCACATCGAGCCGACCCGCGGCTGGCTGGCGTGGAGCCGCCTCGTCCAGCGCCACCGGGTGGTCGCGGCGCTCGCCGGCGTGGCCATCCTGCTCGCGCTCGCCGCGCCGTTCCTGGGCGTCCGCTACGGCTTCCCGGACGCGGGCAACAGGCCCGCCGACTCCTCCACCCGCCAGGCGTACGACATGCAGGCCGCCGCGTTCGGCCCGGGCGCCAACGGCCCGCTGGTGCTCACCGCCGAGCTGCCCACGCCGGGCGACGCGGCCGCGCTCGACGGCCTCCGCGCGGCCGTCGCGGCCACGCCGGGCGTCGCGGTGGTCACGCCGCCCCAGCTCAACCCCGCCGCCGACACCGCGGTGCTGACCGTCCTGCCGGCCACCGGGCCGCAGGACGCCAGGACCGAGGATCTGGTACACCGGCTGCGCGACGAGACCATCCCGGCCGCGACCGCGGGTTCGGGCACGGCGGTGCGGGTCGGCGGCGTCACGGCCACGTCCATCGACAGCACGGAAAACACCGCCCGCCGCCTCCCGCTGCTCGTCGGCGGCGTGGTGCTGCTGTCGATGCTGCTGCTGCTCGCCTCGTTCCGCAGCGTGGCGGTGGCCCTGAAGGCCGCGGTGATGAACCTGCTCTCCGTCGCCGCCGCCTACGGCGTGGTCGCCTACGTCCTGCAGGGCGGCTGGGCCGGGCAGCTGATCGGCATCGACACCGAGACGCCGCTGCCGGCGTTCGTGCCGGTGCTGATGTTCGCCGTCCTCTTCGGACTGTCCATGGACTACGAGGTGTTCCTGGTCAGCCGGATGCGCGAGGCGTGGACCCGCACCCGCGACAACAGCCGCGCCATCACCGAGGGCCTGGCCGGCACCGGCCGCGTGGTCACGGCCGCCGCGGCCATCATGATCGCGGTGTTCGCCGCCTTCGTGCCGAGCCCGGACCTCGTGCTCAAGGTGATCGGCGTCGGCATGGCCGCCGCGATCCTGGTCGACGCGACCGTGGTGCGCATGCTGCTCGTCCCGGCGGTCATGCACCTGCTCGGCCGCGCCAACTGGTGGATGCCGCGCTGGCTCGGCCGCCTGCTGCCCGAGCTGCACGTCGAGGGCCAGCCGGAGCGGCACCTGCCGGTCCCGCCCGAGCCCGAGGCGGCGTCGGAGCTGGCCGGAGCCGGAGCCCGCTGATCCCCTTTCGCCGCACGGGAGGCGCCCCCTCGACGGGGGCGCCTCCTTTGTGGATACCCGGGTTCGCGAAGGTGGGGGTCTCCTCCGTTCGGGGCGGTGGCCGCGGGAATGGGACGGCTCAAGGGCGGGTCGCCGGCCGCACGAGCATCCGGGCCGCGGACGTGCCAAGACCGGTCGGGCCGCGCAGCCCCGAGACGGGCGGGACCGGTGGTGCCGCGCCCGTGCCGGCGGACGGCGGCGCGGGCGAGCGGGCCGGCGGCGCGGTGGGAAGGGCCGTGCGTAGGCCGGTGGGAAGGGCCGTGCGTAGGCCGGTGGGAAGGGCCGTGCGTAGGCCGGTGGGGAGGGCCGTGAGTGGGCCTGCCCAGCCGCCGCCGGGGCCGGGGCCGGCGCGGCGCACCTCCGCCTCCTTGTAGCGGTCGGTCAGGCGGTGCCAGCGGAGGATGCCCGACATCCAGTCGCGCAGCTCGCGGACGTACGCGTCGAGCGCGGCCCGCGCCCGCTCGTCCAGGCCGAAGTCGTCGTAGAGGGCGGGTAGCTCGGTCTCCGCCGTCCGCTCGAACTGGCGGATCCGCGCGGTCATCAGGTCGTTGACCACGGCGACGGCGGTGGGCGGGTCGCAGCCGAGGAAGTGCTGGACGACCAGCACTCCATTGTGGAGCTCGCCCTCGAACTCGACCTCCTTCTGGTACGAGAAGATGTCGTTGGTCAGGCTCGCGTAGTCCATGGCCGCGTTCTCCAGCGCGCGGACAGGCCGGGTCCGCCAGATCTCCGGCGGCACCAGGCGGCCGTGCCCGATGCGGGCCAGGCTCATGGTCAGGTCGGAGCCGAACGTGCGCCGCCGCATCTCGATGTAGTCCACCGGGTCGGGCACGCGGTGCTGGATGTGGTTGGCCAGCTCCCACAGCCAGCTCTCCGTCATGCTCTCCACCGCCGCGCGGAACTGGCGCCGGTTGTCCGCGGGCATCCCGGCGGTGGTGCGTGTCCACAGGTCGGCGAGGCCGCGTTCGAGGGGTGTGGACGGCGCCACCGTCGCCGCGCCGTCCACAGGCATGAGCCGCTTGAGCCGCTCGTGGAAGGCCCGCGCGCCGGCCACGTCGCGGGTCGTGTTGTAGACCAGCGGGAAGTAGTCGTCGGCGTACGTGCCCCAGGTCAGCCACTGCGCGGAGAGGTCCAGCTCCTCGGGCGTGGCGTCCGGGTCGAGGCCGGCGGAGCAGAGCGCGAAGTCGAAGCCGCGCAGCTTGCGCTCGTCCCACAGCCCGGCGCCGGGCACCCCGGGCGGGGCGTCGACGATCCCCATCGCGCGGGCCCAGGCCACCGCCGCCTCGCGCGACCCGTCGAGGTGCGGGCACGTCCCCACGGCGAACGGCATGTGGAAGTCCGGCAGCTCGACCGGCCCGACCGGCGTGTACGGCCGGTAGGAGAAGCCGCGCGCACGCGGCGCGACGCCGGGCAGCAGCGCCGCCGCCGTCCCGAAGCCCTTCGGGCCGAGGTGACCGTTCCCACCCTTGTTCATGTACCGGCTGGACCGCATGTGCCACTCGTGCCCGCCGGCCTGCCAGTCCTGCAGCCCCTTGACGTACCGCAGCACGTCCGCGCACCGCCCCGCGTCCAGCCCGTGCTCGACGAGCAGCGGCGGCACCTCGGTCAGCGCCGTGTTCTCGAACTGCTGCAGCCGCGACGTGAGCAGGTCGTTCACCGTGTCCGCGGCCCGCTGCGGGGTACAGCCGAGGAAGCGTTCCATCACCAGGACGCCGTTGTTGAGCTCGCCCTCGGTCTCCGTCTCCCGCTGGTACGAGAAGATGTCGTTGCGCAGGTGCACACCGTCGGAGAAGGCGTCCTTGAGCACCCGCATCGGGCGGCTCGCCGCGATCCCGGCCGGCACCTCGGCGTGCACGGCGTGCTCGACGAGGTCCGCCGACCAGGGCGCGCCGCCGACCTTGCGGCGCATCTCCACGTACTCCACCGGGTTGGGGACACGCGCCTCGCTGATGTTGGACAGCTCCCAGAGCGACTCCTCCAGCAGCGCCCGCGTGCTCTCCGCGAAGCGCCCGCGCCACGCCTCCGACCGCGCCGGCACCGTCCGCCGCCACAGGTCCGCGAGACCCGCCTCGACCGCGTTCGCCGGCTCGGGCATCCCCGCGTCCAGGCTCACCGGCATGAACGCGCGCAGCCGTTCCAGGTAGGCCTTGGCGCCCGGGATGTCCCGGGTCTTCTTGTAGACCTCCAGGAAGTGGTCGTCGAAGAAGAACACCCACACGTACCAGTCGGTGACCAGGTCGAGGTCGGCCGCGGTGGCGTCCGGGTGGGTGTACGCGCACAGCAGCGCGTAGTCGTGGTTGTCGAAGTCGGCCTCGTCCCAGACCCCGGAGCCCTCGATCATCACCATCTCGCGGGCCCACGCCTTGGAGTGGACGCGGGCCTGTTCGAGGTGGGGGTTCAGCCGGGCCGGGTGCGGCATGTAGAACGCGGGCAGCGTGAAGGGTTGCGTCACGGGGGGTCCAGCCTTTCTGGAAGGTCCGGGCCCCCCGATCAGATCAGTCCGTTACGCCCCGAGTCACCCTAAAACACCCGATTGAGTGCTCACATGGGTGGCGGGAAGTCGCGGTAGCTGCCGGTGTAGTAGGTGCCGACCCGCTCCCGGTACTCGGACGTGCCGAACGTCTCCTTGTCGTACTCCGGCGAGTCCTTGATCTGGTCCTTGGTGCGGTCGACGTAGACCTTGCGCTCGGCGTGGTCCACGTGCTGCACCGTGCCGGCCGGCAGCAGCACCTTGCGGCCGAAGATCCACGGCCCGGTGTCCACGACGATGTACGCCTCGCCGACCGCGTAGCTGGCCTCGTCGACCGAGCCGATGCCGCCGTCGGTGGCCTCGACGTCGTAGCCGGCCAGGCTCGCGTGGGCCTCCTCGTCGGCCTCGATGCTCTCGTCGCGCCGCTCCGCCAGCGCGGGGTCCTGCCCCATCAGCAGGGCCGGGTCGCGCCATGCCCAGGGGATGAAGGGTTGCATCATGACGACCTCCTCGAATTCCCTAACGAGGTACCCGGCCGCGCGTCAGCCCAACCGCGCGGTGCGCCGCACCCGGCCCCGCTCGACGACCGCGAGCTGGCGCGGGCCGGGCAGGCCCAGGTAGGGACAGCCGTCCACACCCTTGCGCAGGGTCGCCGACTCGTCCCCGGGAGCTATCCACAGCAGGGCGCCGGCGCCCACCCACGGCTCCAGGTCGAAGTCGTACCGCTCGACCCCCGACTCCTCCCGCTCCCAGCCCGTCCACAGGCCGTTCTCGACCACCGGGTACGAGCCGGCGCCCCACAGGTTGACGAGCCGGGTGCCCGGCGCGGGCCGGCCGAAGTAGCTGATCGCCCAGCCGGTGTGCCGCCCCACCGCCACCTGCGCGATCACGCCCCGCACCTCGGGCGCGGCGCCCAGGACGCGCGGCACCACGAACGGCGCGCCCGGCCCGGGAGCCACCGCGAACGGCGCGTGCTCGACCGGCTCGGCCAGCCGCATCGCGCCGGTCATGGCCAGCCAGGACGGCGGCCGCTCGCGCGGGTGGCGGCGCACCCCGCTCGGGTACTCCCAGAACCACCCGTCCAGCCCGGCCGTGTCGATCGGCCACCACACGGGCGCGTCGGTGAACGGGCAGCGCGCGACCGGCACCTCGGGCAGCAGCTCCCGGTAGCGCTCGGTGACCTTCTCGTAGGCGTTCCACACGGACGCGTCCGGCCGGGCCACCGCCTCGGCGCGCAGCCGCTCACCCTCCTCCAGCAGGAGGCTCCGTTCGCGCACGGGCACAGCCTGGCAGAGCGGCGCCGGCAGGTACACCAGCTGCTCAGGCCGGACGGGCGGGCGGTTCCAGCAGTCCGGCGAACGCGCCGAGCTCGGCCGGGCGGAGCAGGCGGGCCTCCCGCTGGTACTGCCGGGCCACGCCGGCCACCACCGCGCGCATCGTGATCGTGCCGGCACCACCGTCGGCGGCGACCATCGCGGCGCTGCGGGCGGCCGCGGCGATGGCGGCGCCGGTCATGTCCAGCCGGGCCAGCGCGGTGAGGTCCACATCGGACGCGAGCGGCGCGGCGGCCGGGAACGCGAGCCGCCACAGGCGCCGCCGCTCGGCCGGCCCGGGACGGGTGAAGTTGACGACGAAGTGGAACCGGCGGGTGAACGCCGCGTCGATGTTCTCCCGCAGGTTGCTGGCCAGGATCACCAGCACGTCGCTCGACTCCAGGCGCTGCAGCAGGTAGCCGATCTCCAGGTTGGCGTAGCGGTCGGTGCCGTGCCGCACGTCGCCGCGCTTGCCGAAGAGCGAGTCGGCCTCGTCGAAGAAGAGCACCGCCCGGCTCTCCTCGGCCTGCCGGAAGGCCGCGTCGAGGTTCTTCTCCGTCTCGCCCACCCACTTGGAGACGACCTGGGACAGGTCGACGGCGAGCAGGTCGACGCCGAGCGTGCCGGCCAGGATCTCGGCGGAGAGCGTCTTGCCGGTGCCCGGCTCGCCGCTGAAGAGCACCTTCACGCCCGCGTCGCCGGGGTGCCGGGCGAAGCCCCACGTGTCGGCGATCCGGGGCCACGCGCGGAACGCGGCGCCGATCTCGGTGATGTGGCGCAGCTGCTCCGGCGGCAGCACGAGGTCGTCGAGCGTGCGGCGCGGGGTGACCGCGCGGACGTACCCGCTGGCGTGGCCGCGCGTGACGGCGGCGACCGCCGGGCGGACATGGTCGGCGAGCGGCGCCGGGCGGCCGTTGCCGGCGAACCGCGCGCCCGCCCCGGCGACCGACGCCACCGCGCGTAGCTCGTCGCCGCCCAACCGGTAACGGGCCGCGAGATCGTCCAGCAGCGGTGCCGCCACGCCGGGCAGCGCGGCCGACCAGCTCTCGTGCCGCTGCCGGTAGTCGGGGTGGGGCAGGTCCCACTCCGCGTACGCCCGCGCGGCGAGCAGCGGCACCGGCCGCCACGCCGAATCGCCGCTCAGGATCACCGGCAGCCTCGCCCGGACCAGCAGGTCCACGGTGGACGCCGGGTCGGCCAGCTCGCCGGTGGGCAGCCACAGCACCGCGCCGAGGGCCGCCGCCACCCGGATCGCCCCGGCCAGGTCGGCGCCCGGCGGGACGGTCCGCAGTGGACGGCCGGTGTGCCAGGCGAGCGCGAGCACCGCGTCACGCTGGGCGGACGGCCCGGCGCCCCACAGCCCCACCACGTCGACCTGCCCGCCGGCGAGCGCCCGCCCGAGCCGGGCCAGCCGGGCCGCGTCGAGCTGGGGCGGCGGCGCGTAACCGGGCGGCGCTGCCACGGCACCCGGATCGTGCCCGACCAGGCCCGCGTCGGACTCGCCGAGCAGCACGTCGTACACGCCTCGCCCGAGTGCGAGGTCGCGGGCCAGCTCGACGGCGGCGCCGGGCAGCGGCTCGACGAGGCCGTACCGCCGCAGCCGCCCGGCCGGCCCGAGCAGCCGCCGCACCGCGAGCCGCCCCTCGGGCGAGGCACCGCCGAGCGCGGCGGCGACCAGCTCGACCGACGGGAGGCGGCGCTGGAGGTTGTCCACGATGTACGCGTAGACCCGCTCGTAGGCCGGGTCCAGCTCGGGCCCGGCGACGAGCAGCAGCGCGTCCTGTTCGGACCGCTCCAGCCCGCACCGGGCGGCGAGGTCGTCGAGCGGGAGGACGATCCCGGCCGCGGCGGCGTCCCGGCGCAGGTCCCGTTCGGCCGCCACGTCGCCCGGGTCGTCCACCGTGGACACGTCGGCCGGCGCGGACCAGGCCTCCACGCGTTCCAGCAGGACCGCGGCCTCCTCGTCGGTCACGCAGAACGGCGTCAGGTCAGGGCGGGTGAGGCGGGCGGCGAGCGCGGCCTGCCGCGCGGCCGCCGCACGCAGGGCCCGGTGCGGGGCCCGCAACCGCAGGCGCAGGTGGGCGAGCGCGAGGTCGGTCCGGCCGGGCATCCCGGTCACCCCCGCCCGAACGTCAACGCGCGACCGTCCAACCAGGACACGTCGGGTACGTCCGCGAGCAGCCCGTGCGCGGCGAGGTCGTCGTGGCGGCGGCCGTAGGGCAGCCGGACCCGCACCTCGTCCGCCCCGAAGCGCACCAGGCCGCCGAGGTCGCCGAGGCGGGTGAGGGCGAGCAGGGGGTCGGTCGGTTCGCGGTCGCGCCACAGCAGCCAGGCGATCGTGCCGAGGCCGGCGGTGGCGAGGAGGGTGAGGGTGCGTTCGAGGCCGGGGTGGGTGGCGCGCGGCACGGCGGGCCGGGCGGCCATCGCGGCCATCAGCTCCTCGGCGGCGCCGGCCGGGCCGGTGAGGTCGGCGGCGGCCGCGCGCGGTGCCAGCCGCCCGCCCGCCCAGGCGTCGGCCGGTCCGGCGATCCAGCGGCGCCCGGCGCCCGGCAGCCGCCGCCACGTCCCGCCCCCGGAAGCGGGGTCGCCGGCCCGGGCCGGTGGCGTCCCCGTCACCAGCGGCACGCCGGCGGCGACGAGCTCGTCGACGGACACGTCGCCGGCGGCGACCACCAGAGGGCGGCCGGACGCCTCCCAGAACGGCACGACCGCCGCCCCGCCGTCCTCCCACGCGACCGGGAAGAGCCCCTCCGGCTCCACGAGCAGCAGCCCGCCGCCGGCGGGCACGACGAGGAGCGGCCGGTCGGCGGAGTGCCCTCCGCAGACGGCGAGGCCGACCAGCGAGTCGAGGACCGGCAGCGCCTCCGCGGCCCGCCGGCCGAGCGAGGTCAGCGCGTCGTCCGGCACCGCCCCGTCGACGCCGGCGAACGCGGCCGCTGCCTCGAGGTCCGCGGTCGGGCGCCGCCAGCCGCGCCGCAGCGGCGACAGGACCTTGTAGGCCAGCCCGGCCGCGAACGTGGCTGAGTCGCCGATCAGCGGACCGATCGGCGCGAGGAGGTCGATCTTGTGGAGGGCGGCCGCGACGAGGAACGGCAGTACCGACGCGACCTCGGCCTCGCCCATCCGGGGCGCGGGTCCGGGCGCGGAACGGGAGGTGGCGCTGGTCTGGTCCGGGCCGGCCGGGGCCGTCGCGGTGGCGGCGGCCAGGGCGACCCGCGTGGCCGGCGGGAGGCTGTCCAGCAGGTGACCGAGGTGGCCCCGTTCGGCCAGGGCGGCCAGCAGCGGGGCCAGCCCGCCGAGCCCGGGCACGAGCGGCGGCTCGGCGGGAGCGGCCGCGGCCGGGGTCACCGGGTCCGCGAGCGGGACGGGAGCGGCCGGCGGCGCCGGGGCGGCGGGGACGTCGGGGACCGGCACCGCGGGCGGCGCGACGGTGGGGAGCGGGACGCGGCCGGCGACCAGGTCGGCAAGCGAAAGCGACACCACCACCCGGACCGGCTCGGTGACCTCGACGTCGCCGTCCACAGTGGTCGCCATGGCGGCGGCGAGGGCCCCGTCGCGTTCCAACTGGGCGGTGACGAGCGCGGGCAGCGCCTCCACCACCCGCCGCACCAGGTCGCGCGGCGCGGGGCCCCAGCTCCACCCGCCGCCGCGGACGACGGTGACGTCGCACCGGCGCACCACGATGTCGGGCCCGCCGCCGGCCTGCTCGCTCACGTCCGCTCCACCAGCTCCAGCCGGCCCGCCCAGCCGCGCACCAGAACCAGCACGCCGTGCTTTCCCTCCGCCACCCGCACGCCGACCGTCGTCTCCCGCTCGCCGACCCCGATCCGGCCGAGGAGCGGCGGGCCGCCGGCGATCGCGACGAGCACCGGCGCCGGCTCGGTGACCGGCCGGGACACGGTGACCGTCACCCCGTCGGCGGCGAGGGTGATCCCGCCCGTCCACGGGGCGAGGGCGCGCAGCGCGCCTCCCTCCTCCGGCACCTCGTAGTCGCGCGGCGCGACAAGTACTCCCGGCTCGTCGGCGACCGCCGCCACCGACAGCCGTGCGGCGGGCACGGTGAGGTCGTCGACCGTGCCGTCCTGGCGGGACACCCACAGCGGCAGCCCTTCCCCGACGAGGTCTCCGGGCGCCAACGGGCCGGACGCCAGCGGGCCGGACGCCGCGAGCGCGCCCAGCACGTGGCGGGTGTCCGTCGCGTACGCCACCGTCAGGCTCATGTGCCACTCCCCCCGCTCGCCTCCGGGTCCGGTACGGCGGCCGCCAGCACCAGGAAGTCGACCGGCACCGGGTCGTCGCGCACCTCGCCGTCGGGGCGCATGCTGCGCATCCGGCTGCGCAGGCGGCGCTCGCCGTCCACCGCGCACTCGACCGGCGCGCTCAGCCACACGCCGTCCAGTGTGGGCGGTCGCGGGCTCACCATCGTGTGCAGCACGACCCGCCCCCGCGCCACCTCCTCGGCGGTCACCCCGGCCGGGAGGGGCAGCATGACGCCGTCGGTGGCCACGCCGGAGACCGCCGCCACCGCGCCGCCGGTGGTGCCGACGGACAGCTTCCCGCGTACCGTGACGTCGCCCCGCGGTGAGACGGCGAGCACCTCGTCGACGGAGCCGTCGGCGCGGTAGAGGCCGAACGCGAGGCCCGCCTGCCGGTCGAGCGTGACGACCGGCCCGCCCTCGGCCGCGGCCGGCGCGGTGCGGAGGGCGAGGCGGCCGGCGCGTGCGGCGACGGTGTCGGCGCGCACCCCGGCGTAGCGGGGGCGCACGCCCCGCGCGTCCGGCAGCACGTCGCGAAACCGGCCGTCCCGCCAGGTGACGAATCCCAGCAGGATCAGCCACGGCGTGGTGCCGTCGCCCGGCCCGTCGCCCACCGCCGGCGGTCGCTGGTCGGCGACGAGCCGCTCGTCGCCCAACCGTCCGAAGAGGACCTGGTACGACTCGTCGACCCGGCTGGCGCCGCCGGCCGTGGCGCAGCGGTCCGGCACGAGCGGGCCACCGGCCGGCTCACGGTCGAGGCCGGCGAGGAAGACCGGGTAGGCGTCCACGGTGGCCTGGTCGGCGCCGTTGACCTCCTGGAAGAGCGCCTCCTGGAGGGTGACCGGCTCGGGCACCACGACCTCCCGGCCGGTGCCGTCGACGGCGACGCCGGGCTGGAGCGTCACCTCCACGTACGGCGGGCCGCCGTCCGGGTCGGTCCGCTGCTCGGCGGTCAGCCCGAGCCCTTCGGCGATGCCCCACTCGTGCAGGTACCTGTCGTGGCGGGCGGCGCGGCCCCGGCCGTGGTCGACCGTGCCGGCGAGGTCGGCCGCGGCGAGGATCTGGCCCTCGAAGAACGCGGGCCGCTGCAGGTCGCTCATGGCCGTCAGCCCTCCTGCCCGTCGTTCCGCCGGCCGCGGGTGGCCTTGCGCGGCGCCGACTTCGCCGGCGGCTGCGCCTTGGCCGGGCTCGCGGGCTCTTGCTCCGGCTCGGGTTCGGCCTCGTCCTCGGCGTCCGAGGTGGACTCCGGGACGGACTCCGCGACGGACTCCGGGACGGACTCCGGGGCCGGGGCGGAGCGCACCGCCGAAGCCAGCGACGCGACGAGCGAGCGCAGCTCGGCGACCTCCCGCCGCAGGTCGGCGTCCGGCGCGGGAGCGGGCGCGGGCGCCAGCAGCGCGAGCAGCTCGTCGAGCTTGGACTCCGCGGGCGCGTCGTCGAGCAGCCCGTGCACCCACTCGAGCGCGACCGGCGCGCCACCCCCGGCGGGCGGCGGCGGGTCGCCCGCGACCGGCAGCGGCTCGCAGCAGACCTCCTCCGCCAGCTCCCGGGCCCGGTACAGCACCGGCGCCCAGGCCGCGTAGCCGGGACCGCCGGGCAGCCACTGTGGACGCTCGGCCGCGCAGGCGCGCAACACCTCGCAGTCGCCGAGGTCGAGGCGGGCGAGCAGCACGTCGCCGTCCTGAGCCGGCGCGCAGGGCGGGAGCACGCTGGCGCAGGCCACGTCGGTGACGTACCGGGTGAGCGCGGCGGACAGCCGCCCGGCCGCCGCCGAGGCGAGGCGCAGCTCGGTCGCGCCGGCCACCTCGCGGTCCGGGGGCGGCTCGTCCGGCAGAGCCGGCGGCAGGTTGGCGCCGGCGACCTCCTCGCGGATGCCGCAGTCGGCCAGCTCCCGGTCGCGTTCGAGGCGCCCGAGCAGCCAGTGCCGGGTGCGGGCCAGGTCGGCGATCAGCTCGGCCCGCATGGCGTAGCTGAGCGGGGCGCCCTGGGCGAGCATCCGCGCCTCCAGCGGGGCGGCCCGCTGGTCCACGACCCGCTCCCGGGTCTCGGCCAGCACGGCGGCCGCCAGGGCCCGGCGGGCCGGGTCGGGCCACACGGCTTCGGCGTCGAGGCCGTCCAGGGTGGACACCGAGGACGCGAGCAGGGAGCGGGCCGCCGCGGCGTCCACGCCGTACTGCCGCACCAGCTCCGCCTGGCCCGCCTGGTCGTACGTGTCGAAGGCGGCCACCGCGCCGGCGAGCACCCGGACGTTCTCGGTGGCCAGCCGGGCCTGCGCGGGCGTGGGTGGCGTGCCGAGCCCGCCGAGGTCGTGCGCGGCGGCCTCCCAGCGGTCGCGGGTGTCGCCGTCGAAGAGGACCGGCGCGGCGGCGGCGTGCACCGCCCCGCCGAGCGGCCGGCGGTACGCGGCGAGCCGGGCCGCGCGCGCCCGCTCCACGCCGAGCGGACCGGGCTCGCCGAGGCGGGCCACGAGCGCCTTCGCCGGCGTGTACCGCGGGTCGTCGTCCTCGTCGAGGCAGCGCACGACGAAGCGGTAGGTCTCGCGGATCCGGGACGGCACGCACCCGTCCCCGGGGACGCTCTCGTCCGTCGCGTATGGAGCGATCGGCTCGATCGCCTCCTCGGTGTAACGGATGTAGAGCCCGTATACGCGGTCGCCGTCGGAGGAGCAGGGGTCGCCGCAGTCCGCGCCGAGCGAGCGCACCCGCAGGTCGCGGACGAGCGCGACGACGTCGACCTTCTCCGCGCAGCCGACCACGATGTCGTTGCCGCACGGGTCGATCGCGTACCCGGGGCGGACGGTGACCACCCCGCCGCCGCACGGGTCGCAGGCGACGTGCAGCCCGCACACCACGCCGGGTCCGAAGAGGAGCCTGTTGCGCAGCCGGTCCTTGCCGGTGACGTACCCGGTCAGCGCCTGCAGGTCGTCTTCGGTGAGCAGCTGCCCGGCGTAGAAGCGCGGCCGGGTGAAGCCGGTGGACGGGTGCGTGTCCGCGCCGCCGCACCGCCCGCACCCGCAGCCGGTCCGGGCCGGAGCCGTGACTGTCATGTCAGCCTTCCCTCACGAAGAACCAGCTCTCGAACACATCCCCGCCGAGCCCCACGCCGGACGTCCACGGCCCGACGCCGGAGGGCGGGAGGGCGCAGCCGACATCCGTTGCGGTATCCACCTCGTCCTTTTCGGAGCCCGTCCGCAGGTACGGGACCTTGCCACCGACGTGCGTGCCGTCGACGGGGCGGCAGCAGCGGTCGAGCAGGAACGCCGAGCGCACGGTGATGAGCACCCGGTCGTCGTCCTGCAGCGTCTCCCGCGTGGTCTGCCGGTAGCGGAACTCGCGGGTGAACTCGGTACCGGGCACGCCGGTGAACTCGCCGCCCATGAACCAGGAGTCCGCGTTCTTGCCCGCGCCCCCCTCGATCACCTGGATGTCGACGACGCCGCGGCGCAGCGAGTCGACCCGGATGTCGTCGGAGAAGCGGACCACGAGGCCGCCCTTCTCGTCGGTGGTGCCGAGGATCGCCTTCGCCTCGTTGACGGTGTAGGTGTGGCCGTGCCGCCAGTTGATCCCGGTGATGACCGTGGGCACCCGCCGGCCGAACGGGCGCCGGATACTCTGGTCGATCTGGGACGCCCGCAGCGGCTTGTGCCAGTCGATGCCGTCGATCCGGGCCAGCCACAGGATCCCGCTGCCCTCGCCGTGGAGGTCGCCGCAGGTGTCGCAGCGGCGGTCGGCCTCCGGGCGGTCGGCGGTGACCCGGATCCGGTACGTCTCGCGGGTCCAGCCGAAGTCGCAGTCGGAGGTGTCGCCGCAGTCGGAGGTGAAGACGGTGCGGGTCTTGTCGACCGGCTCCTCCTCGTACTCCACGCCGACCCACACGGTCTTCGGGTCGGTCGTGGTGGTGTGCGCGGAGCCGGACAGCGCCTCCCACAGGTCGACGTCGCAGGCGTCCCGCACCACTATCTCGTTGCCGTACGCGTCGACGCCGAGGCCGGGCGTGATCCGCACCTTCGCCAGCCGCTCGGTCGTCTTCGCGTCGGCCGTGTCGTGCTCCGCCCCGCCGGGGACCGGCTCGACGAACAGTCCACACACGACGCCGTAGCCGAGCAGGTAACGCATCCGCAGCTTGAGCTTGTCCCGGAAGTACGCCTGCTCGCGCTGCAGGTCGCGGGCGCCGAGGAGCCGGCCGTGGAAGTACCGCAACCGCCGCAGCTCGGGCACGTCGAACCCGGTTCGTGTCTCCGTCATCGTCTGTTCCTCCCGTTTGTCACGTTGCTCACCACGACACGGACTCGACGCCGACCGTCGCCCGTTCGCCGACCGCCATCGCGCGGTGCGGCCCGCGCCGGCTCGTCGCCACCACGCTGGACCGGCCGAGGCGCACCGGCCGGCCGCGGCCCGCCGCGCCGTCGTCGACCGGGCCGAGCACCGGCGCCGGCAGCGGGGTGAACGCGGTGTCCACACCGACCGCCGACCACACGCCGACCACCCATCCGAGCCCGCCGCGGTGGACGCTGCCGGCGGTGTGCGCGGGCGCCTGCGCGGCGACGATCCGGCCCAGCGCCCCGTCGTCCACAGTGGTGGGCGCGTGCGGCGGCAGCGCCACCCGGAACCGGTACGCGTGCGCCGCGAGGGGGTCGGTGTGCGGGTCGCCGCCGCTCCGCACGGGCGCGCCGGAAAGCCCCGATGTGCCGACCCGGAAGCGGGCCGCCGACCGGCCGAACAGCCGCACGCTCCCGAGCTGCCCGTCGCCCCGCTCCCGGGTGCCGCGGGCGCCGGCACCGAGGCGCAGCCACGCCCGCTCGGCGGCGAGCTCGGTCACCACCGGCTCGACGCCGGTTACGATGCGCACCACTTTCCGCAGGGCCCAGGGGGTGCCGCGCCGGCGGTACAGCTCGGGGGCGGCCTCCAGCAGCGCCCGCCGGGTGTCCGCGCTCCATCCGCCCTCGAACGCGAGCCCCATCAGCCCGCCCAGCCAGGGCAGGGCCGCGTCGGGTACGCCCCGGACGTCGAGCAGCGCCGGGTAGCGCTCGACGACCCGGTCGACGCCGTCGAGCGTGGCGTCGAAGAGGGACAGGAACCGCTCGGTGAAGTCGTCGGCCGCCGGGTCCGCGCGGTACGCCGCGGGCAGCAGCTCGGCGCTCGTCGCGCGCGGGAAGTCCAGCCGCACGCGGCGGACCACCGGCGTGGCGGTGCCGTCGCCGCTAAGGCACAGGCGCAGGAAGAGGTACCGTCCGGGTGGCTGGTCGACGAGGAAGTCGAGGGCGCCGGCCGGGGCCTCCTGCCAGTCGCCCGGTGCGGGGACGGTGTCCGCGTCCTCGCCGGCCGCCACCGAGACCCGGACGGCGGTCCCGGACGGCACGTCCGCGTCCAGCGCCACCCGGTGCCAGCGGCAGCGGGACAGTCCACTGTCGATCGCGGCGGTGTGCAGCCGTCCCTCCGTCACGAGCGCGGCGGCGGGCGGTGGCGGCCCGTCGAGCGGGCAGCCCTCCCAGTCGAAGCACCCGGCGCCGAGGCAGAAGCCACGGTCCCAGGTGGACACAAGCGCGCTGGGCGGGAAGGCCTCGGCCAGCTCGGCGAGCGTGGCGGCGCGGCCGTCGGCCCAGATCCGCGGGCCGCCCTCGTCCGTCGTGAGCACCCACAGCCGGCGGTCCCGCCCGACCCGCAGGCCGTCGATCCGGCCCGGCAGGCCGGTGCGGATCAGGTCGAAGTGGTCGGCGCCGGCCCGGTAGCGCCGGACGTCCGCCGTGCCGTCCCGGGCGACGTAGAGGTCGCCCCGGGCGGAGAGCGCGAGGACCCGCGCCGGGGGGCCGGTCACCTCGGTGACGACCTGCTCCCCCTCGCGCCAGAACACCCGGACCGGCCCGTGCCGGTACGCGACCGCGAGCCACCGCCCCGCCGCCGCCACCGCGACCGGCCGCCCGTCGGGGGCGCAGTGCGGCGGCCACACCGGCGGCCACGGGCAGCCGGCACCGTTGCGGCGAAGCACAGTGGACGGTGTGGCGAGGAACCAGCTGCCGTCGCGGCAGCCCGGCGCCAGCCGCCGGTCGGGAAACCACGGCAGCAGCTCCTGCCGGCTCGGCCGCCCGCCGATCGTGGCGAGCCGCAGCCCGGCCGGGTCGTCGAGCCCGTCGAGGCCGGCTACCTCGGCGCCGTCCCAACCCACGTACGCGTCGAGCAGCCGGAAGCTCGCCTTCGCCGGCCCGCAGGTCATGCCGCACCTCCCATGGACGCGTCCACCGGAACCAGGAGCGGGCGGGCCGGCCAGGGCAGCGCGTTCGGCCGCAGCGGCTGGTCCGCGCAGGGCGGGGCGGCGACGCCGTCCACGACGAGGCGCAGGCGGGGCACCGCCCGCACGCCCGGGACGGCGAGCAGGCGCCGCACGAGCGTCACGTACCGGATCGGGGCGCCGAACGGGTAGCCGCCGCGCACCGGGTGCAGGAACGTGGTGACGTCGTCGGCCGCGCGGGTGAGCACGTCGGCGCGTTCCAGCGCGGGGTCGAGCACCAGCCACGCCTCGACGGTCACCCGCTGGTAGCGGGGAGCACCCGTCGCGACCCGCACGCCGGCCGGCGCCGCCACGGCCGCGAGGTGGTCGGCGACCGCGTGGAGCGTGCGCCGGTCGGGCACCGGCGGCGGCTCCCCGTCGGCGTCCGCCGGACCGCCCGGCACCACGAGCACGCCGACCACGCCCGGCTCGGGCCGGCCCGGGCGCGCGGGGTCGAGTCCCGGTACCCCGTGTGCCCGGGCCACGAGCGCGCCGGGCGTACGGAGGGCGAGCAGCGCGTAGTCGGCCGGGGTGACCGCGCGGCCGCGGGCGGCGAGCTGCTCGGGCCCGTGGCGCAGGACGTCCTCGGCCGGCTGGGCGTCGGCGCCGCCCTCGGCGGGAAACGGGTTGGTCACGCCGGTGACGAACGGCAGCGACGTGACGAGCGACTTCACCTGCCCGGCGCGCACGCCGCCGGCCGCGCCGCCACCGACCCGGTAGCGCTCGGCGACGACGTTGCGGAAGCCGAGCGGCACCCGGGCGCCGTCGACGCCGTCGCCGAAGGTGAGCTCGCCGGTCGCGTGGTCCACTGTGAACACCCGCTCGTCCGGGCCGCGGCCGGCCAGGCTCTCCACCTCGCGCCACCGGGTCGGCGCGGCGGCGGTCGTGCCGAAGACGTCGCCCTCGGCGTCCCCCTCGACCGTCACCACGACGCTGCCGGGCACGATCGGCACCTGGGTGAGGCGCATGCGGGTGCGCCCGTCGACCGGTCCACCTTGGACGGACTGGGGCACCTCGTCGCGGATCGTGCGCACGGCGGTCGACGGCACGAGGTTGAGCCGCACGGAGATGAGCACGGGCGGCACCGTGAAGGCGCCGTGCGCGACGGTCACCCGCAGCCACCGCAGCTCGGGCAGCGGGCGCGGGCCGGGCGGCCGGGCCGGGCGCCAGCCGCGCGGCAGCCGCAGCTCGACGATCCCGGTGGCGTGCAGGCCGGCGGTGCCGTCGCGGGCGACCTCGGCGGCCACGAAGCGGCCGCCGTCCAGGATCTCCCAGCGCAGCAACGGCGCCGGCCCCTCGCCGCCGGGCGCCGCCAGCACCAGGCCGACCGAGAGCAGCGGGTACGGCGCGGCACCGCCGGACAGCCCGATCCAGAGCGCGTTGCCGGGCCGGGGCCGGGCACCGAACGCGGCGAACGGCCGGCCCTGCCCGCTCGCCGCACCGGGTACGAGCGCGAGCCGGTCGGACTCGGCGACGGCTACCGCGCCGAGCGTGGCGGGGGTGGCGTAGAGGTCGCGGTCGGTCTCGAAGACGACCTGCTGGCCCGGGACGCTGGCGGTGCCGGGCGCGGGCGGCGCGCTGGCCTGGAAGCCGGCCGGCACGAGCACCGACTCCCCGCCCGGCGGCGTCACGGTGAACTGCAGCAGCGCGGTCGCCGGGGTGGCCGGGAGCGGCCGCACGCCGGCGATGCCGAGGTGGGCGGCGAGCAGCTTCTCGGGCAGCCGGTTGAGGCGCCGCAGCACCGGCTCGGCCTGGGCGCCGAAGAGTCGCACGAGCGCGACGCCGGCGTCGGACCGGTCGGGGTTGCTCCAGTCGGGCGTGTACGCGGGCAGCCGCGCCGCGATCTCCGCCCGCACCCGCTCGCGGGTCGCCTCGACGAGCTCCGGCTGGGTGCCGGTCGGACCCGGCCCCGGGACCGTGCGCCCCTCGTCGTCGGAGGAGGCCTTCTCCCACCACACCGTGTCGGTCATGCCCGTCCTCGCTTCGCCGCGGGCGGGCACGAGGCGCCAAGCGGGCAGTGCCCGATGATTCGCTCGCTCATGAGGCAACTCCGGTGGTGACGCCGGTGAGCGTGGGCAGCTCGCCGGGGCGGATCGGGACGTCGGCGCAGTCCTCTGTGGGCGGTGCGCCGTCGAGGCCGACCGCGACGGCGGTGACCTCCGCGGTGTCGCCGACCGCCGCCTGGGCGACGCGGAGCAGCGCGGAGGGGCGCAGCGGCCCGCCGAACGGCCAGCCGTCCCCGTCGTCGCCGCCGCGGAGCGGGTCGAGGTAGCGGGACAGCGCGTCGTGCAGGGCCGAACGCACGCGGGCCGGGTCGGCCGGCTTCGCGGCGAGGTCGACCCGCAGGGCGGTGGGGCGGTAGCGGGGCCGGCACACGTACAGCTCGGTGCCGATGAGGCGGGCGTCCTCCAGGTGTGCCCGCACCGCCGCGAGCATCCCGGGATCGGGGCGCGGCGCGGACGCCTCGCCGGCCACGAACGGCACGACCCGCACCGTGACCGCGCCCGGCACGGTCGTGCCCGGATAGCCGGGGTGCTCGCCGATGCCCACATAGGACCGTCCGACCGCGACACCGGGGGTGCCGACGGCCAGCTCGGCGAAGTCGGCGGCGGTGACCGCGCGGGTCACCCGCGACAGCTCCTCGCCCGCGCGGCGGCGGGCCTGGTCGACGGTCTCCGGGTCGCGCCCGCCCTCGGCCGGCACCACGTTGGCGGCGGTGACCCCGCCGTCGGGCCGGCCGGCGACCCACCAGTTGCCGGTCAGCCCGCCGTTGCCGGCCGCGCCGCCGCCGCGGGTGTACTCGACCTCGACGGCGGCCGGGTCGTCGGCCACGCGGTCGTGCACCGGGATCGCGCCGGTCAGGCCGTCGCCGAAGCGGAGCGCGCCCTCGGCCCGGTCGAGGACGAACACCGGGTCGCCCGGGCCGGCGAACGTGAAGTCCGGGACCGGCTCCCACTCGCGCGCGGTGCCGCCGCGGCGCAGGCGCAGCTTCGCGGCGAGCAGTACGCCCCGCGCGTCGGGCAGGTCGAGGTGCTGGTCGGGCAGGCGCAGCCACCGGTCGAGCTGGTCGGCGAGGTCGGCACCGGTGACGGTGCGGGTCTCCAGGTGCCTGGCTACGCCGGTGTTGGGCACGAGCTGGCGCAGCACCGGCGGCGAGGCGTAGGCGGCGTCCCGCGTGCGCACCACGAGCGGCCCGGAGGCGGGCAGCTCCAGCCGCACGATGCCCGAGCGGCGCAGCCCGGCGGTGCCGTCGTCCACAAGGGACCACGACCAGTCCAGCTCCGCGGGGGGCCGCACGCCGACCGCGTCTTCGTTCCACTGTGGAGGTACGCCGCTCGGCGTGTCGAGGTCGAACAGGAGCGACAGCACGGTACCCGGAGCCCCTTCCGCGCCCTCGAAAGAGACCTGGAACTCCCCCGGGCCGCCACCGGCCGGCAGCAGCGGCACCCCACGGCCCGCGGCCAGGTCGGCGCTCCGGTCCCGGCCGCCGGCCCACAGGGCGACGTCGCCGACCGGCACGGCGGTCACGTCGTCGTCGAGCGTGAACGTGACCCATTCCAGCGGGTCGCGGGTGAACACCGTGCCGGCCGGAGCCGAGCCGGACAGCCGCAGCACCGTGGCCGCCGGGCTGGCCGGTGCCGGGCCGGGCACGCCGAGCAGCCGCAGCACCGCGACGACAAGCGCGTCGGGCACCTGGTCGAGCCAGTAGAGGCGCTGTTCGAGCAGGTAGGCGAGCACTTCGAGAACGGTCACACCGGGGTCGGCGGGCGCGTGCAGCGTCCACGCCCCGCCCGACTCGGCGGGGATCCGCTGCCGGGTCGCCGTCATGAGGGCGTCCCAGGTGAGGTCGTCCAGGCGCGGGAGCGGCACGGTCACGGTCAACCCCCCACGAGCCCGAGGTAGTACGGGAACACGAGGTTGGCGCGGGTGTTGGTGCGCCGGATCCGGTACGTGACCGAGACCGTGACCACGCCCTCATCGCCGGGCGCCACCTCGGCGCGCACCTCGTCGAGCTCGACCCGCGGCTCGAACTGGCGCACCGCGTCGCGGATCGAGTCCTCCAGGTCGTGCAGGTTCTGCACGCTGTCCGGCGCGAACACCAGGTCGGGCGCGCGGGTGCCGAAGTCGGGGCGCATCACCCGCTCGCCGAGCCCGGTCAGCAGCAGCGCGCGCAGGCAGTGGGCGATGCTCTCCTCGCCGCTGGCGTACGGCAGCCGCCCCGCCTCGTCCGGCAGGATCGGGAACCGCCAGCCGGTACCCAGAAAGTCTTCGCTCATGCGGTCTTCACCACCCCGGAGACGAACGGCGCCGCGGGTGGGGTCGGCGGGCCGGTGTTGGGGGTACCCGTCGGGTGCACGTGGGTGGCGAACGCCTGGGTGAGCTTGCCGCCGAGCACGACCGGATCGGTGGTGGGGTCGCCGAGGTTGACGGTGGGCGCCTTGAGCGTGATGGCGGTCGACGACTCCAGGGTGATCGCCCCGTCCGCGCGCACGGAGACGCTGCCGCCGTCGGCGGCCTTGACCCGGATGGCCTTGCCGGCGTCGTCGAGCTCGACCACGTGCCCGGCCGCCGAGGTGACCCGCACGGCGGCCCGCGACTCCTGGTCGTCGAAGACGAGCTCGTGCCCGTGCTTCGTGCGGATCATCTTGCGGTCCTGGCCGTCGCGCCGGCTCGTGGGCGGCTTGTCGGCGCCGTTGTAGAGGCCGCCGAGCACGATCGGGAAGCGCATGTCGCCGTGCACGAACGCGACGAGCACCTCGTCGCCCTTCTCCGGTACGAACACGGAGCCGTACCCGTTGCCGGCATAGAGCTGGCTGACCCGGCACCAGTCGGTGACGGTGCCGTCGTCGAACCAGGGGAAGCGCAGCTTCACCCGCGCCTCGTCGTCGCCGTCGACCTCCTCGACGAGCGCCTCGACCACGCCGTAGTAGCGCTGGTCGGTGCTCCGCGAGCGGGCCTCCGCGCGGTTCATCGCGTCCCTCCATCGTGGATCCGCCGGGCGGTGAACTCGGTGAAGAAGCCGCCCGAGTCGAGCGCGTGGTCGACCCGCTTGACGAAGTAGCTCCCGGAGAAGCGCCGGCCCAGGCCGTAGATCTCCAGGTTGTCGCCGGGCCGCAGCTCGGGCAGGCCGGCGACCCGGCCGGTGGCGGTGACGAACTCGTACGCCCGCTCGCGCAGCAGGCTCACCGCCAGCTCGCGGGCCTCCTCGTCGCTGGCGACCGGGGCGTCCACGACCACGTCCTGCCGCCCGCCCATCGCCGAGTCGGCCGAGGACGGACCGCTCTCACCGGAGCCGTCCCCCGACGGCGGCACGTGCGAGGCGTCCGCGGTGAACGCGATCGCCTGCTTGGTACGCGGATCCCAGCCGCGCACGGTCACCTTGCCGACCTGGCCGGAGACGGTGAGCGTGGGCGTGAACGTGATCAGGTTGGGGATCAGGTCGGCCGGCTGGCCGCTCGGTCCGGTGGCGAGGCCGGGCGCGTACGCGAGCCGGTAGACCCGCACCGGCCGCCCGTCCCGCCCGTCGGTGGGGCGGATGAAGTAGAGCGTGTCCTGGCCGCTGTCGGGGTCGGGCAGCAGGAAGCAGTCGAAGTCGACCCGCTTGGCCCGCTCCATCAGGAACGTGGCGTCGTCCTGGTTCTTCTGCACGACCTGCTCGTGCGCGGGGCCGCTCTCGGTCACCACGACCCGCAGCTTGTTGCGCTGCCCCACCTCCTGGGCGATCTGCCAGTCGGTCTTGCCGCGGTACACCTTCGGCTCGGTGCCGGCCGGCTTGCGGTCCTTGAGCTTCACGAGGCCGTCGACGCCGCTGACCGCCACGGTCGGCGACCCGGCGTCCGGGAAGGTCGGGCTGATCGTGGTGATCGCGCCGGTCGCCACGGTCAGGAGCGTGCCGCCGTACCCGAGCTGGATGACCACCCGCCGCCCGAGCGTGAACCGGGGCGAGTCGCTGTGCTTGAAGCGCAGCAGCACGTCGTCCCAGTTGTTGAGGGTCAGCTCGAAGCCGGACATCTCCTCGAGGTCGCGGTGCACCTTGACGTCGATGATGTCGTTCTTGGTGGTGGGGTCGAGCTCGAGGCCTTCGATCTCGACCCGGAAGTCCGGGGCGTACCGGTCCGGGGACGCGACCTCGACGAGGTTGGCGGGCGCGGTCATGGCAGCCTCGGGACGGTCAGCACCTGGCCGGGGCGCAGGTCACGGGGGTCGGTGATGCCGTTGGCGCGGGCCAGCTCCCGCCACGCGTCGGGCTGGCGGTAGAGGGCGGCGGCGATGCTGCTGAGCGTGTCGCCGCGGCGCACCAGGTAGCTCTTCTCCACCGTCGGCGACGACCGCGGCGGGTCCATCGCCTGCACGGCCGCCGGCCGGTACTCCTTGAGGCCGATCTCGAGCTTCGCCCGCAGCGGCGTGCCGTCGGGCAGGAACAGCTGGTAGGTGATGTCGAGCTTCTCCATCACGCCGGTGAACACCGAGCGGCCCCACACGAAGCGCACGATCGGCGGCGCGTGCTCGCGGCTGTCCGGCGTCATGAGGCCGCGCAGCCGCTCGACGTACTTCGCCCGCACGTCCTCGAGCGTGTCGGAGGTGTCGACGAGCGCCTCGACGCTGAGCGTCTCGCTGCCGCCGCGCACGTACTGGATCGGCGGCGACTCCAGCCCGGGGATGGCGATCTCGGCGAACGTGTTGGCCTTGCTGAGCTTGTAGTCGGTGGGGTTGAAGCGCAGCGGGACGCGGCGGGCCCGCTCGTCGGCGATCTCCGGCCGCACGATCTCCAGCCGGGCCAGGGCGGCGCCCCGGCCGGCCGCCGAGACGGGCGCGGTCACCGCTTCGCCTTCCGGTCGCCGAAGCCGCGCTCCATCGCGCCGCGCTTCTCCCGGGCGCACTGCTCCTCGTAGGCGCGGCACCAGGCGTTGATGTGCCGCTCGAAGAGCCGGGTGAACACGGCCTGGTCGTCGTCGCCGCTCACCTGGAAGCGCACCTCCAGGTGGTGGATGGTCACCGTAGCCACGGCCGCGTCACCTGACCTGTCCCACTTGTGTCAGCCCTTCGTGAGCGATTTCGAGCGCCTCGACCGCGACGCCGTTCTGCTCGGCGTGCAGGTCGGGGCCGGACCACTTGGCCGCCAGCCCGCCGCGGAACGCCCAGGCCACCGCCGGCGCGCCGTCCGGCGACAGCAGGATCACCGCGCCGTCGCGGCGGGCGCCGAGCGAGTCGGCGAGGCCGGCCGCGTACCAGGCGAACAGGCTGGTGTCGCGGGCGACGCCGCGCTTGAGGGTGAGCCTGTTCCACGCGTGCCGCACCGGCAGCTGGAGGGTGGAGTCGTTGCGGCCGCCCTCGGCGTAGGCGAGCACCTCCAGCTGCCCGCCGAGCCCGGCCACCTCCTGGAACGCCCCGGCCGCCACCATCGGCAGCATCCGCGCCTGGGTCGGCGGCAGGTACGCGTCGCCGGGGTCGAGCGTGACGAGGAACCGGTACTTGAGCAGCGGGTCGGGCGACGTCATGCCTCGATCACCTCCAGCCCGCGGTCCTGGCCGAGCACGAGCCGCAGCCGGATGAACTCCATCGGCGTCGCCGGCGCCACCTCGATGTCGCAGACGACCAGCGCCGGGTCCTGCGTGGGCGGGTTGTTGCCCGCGTCGCAGGTGACCTGGAACGCCTCCTCGGCGCGGGCGCCGGCGAGCGCGCCCGAGCGGAACGCCTCCAGCAGCACCGACGTCACCCCGCGGACGAGGGCGAGCCGCAGCTCGGGCCCGTTGACGTCGAAGACCAGCGGGTCGGCGACCCGGCGCAGCGCGCGGACCAGCAGGTGCACGAGCCGGCGGTGGGCCACGTAGCGGCGGCCGGGCGCGGTGGCCAGCGTCCGCCCGCCCCACACCCGCAGCCCGCGCCCGGGCGCGCACCGGAGCAGGTTGACACCGGCCTCGAAGAGGCGCGCCTGCTGTGGATCGGGCAGGGTCGCCGCGATGTCCACAGCGTCGAGCAGGACCGCGTTGGCGGGCGTGTGGTGGGCGCCGCGCTCGGCGTCGAGGCGGGCGATCAGCCCGAGCACGTGGCCGCTGGCCGGCACCGCGCGGGTCGGCGCGCCGGGCCCGCCGGCCGGGTCCGGGACCACGAGCCGCGGGAGGTAGGCGGCCGCCGCGCCGAGCAGGTCCGGGTCGCCGGTCGCGGTCAGACCCTCCACCCAGGACAGTGCGGCCTCCGCGTCGTCCTCCGGCACGTCGAGTACGGCCAGGCGGTCGGCGAGCGGTGTGACCGTTGCCAGCAGCGCGAGGACGGTGTCGGTGCGGGCCGGCTCGGCCAGGTCGCCGCCGAGGTCGGGCAGTGCCAGCAGGGCCGGCTCGGGCAGGTCCGCGACGGCCTCGACGGCGCGCGCGTAGTCGTCCGCACCGGGCGGGACGTCATCGCCGGCGCCGAGCACGATGTCCCAGCTGGCGGTGAGCGGGCTGGTGGGCGCGTCGGCGGCGGGCGGCGGGGGCGGCCCGTCCGGCTCCAGGCGGACCAGCCGCGACGCCGCCAGGGCCTCCACCACGTCGGCCGGCCGGATCCCGGTGAACGTCTCGGCCGGCTCGCCGGGCGGCGTCACCCGCACGGTCACCGCCGGCGGGCCGGCGACGCTGCTCGCCCGGAAGCGGATCGACACCCGCGTGTTGTTCGCCCACGCGCCGGGGCTCGCGGCGCGCACCGCGTAGCGCTCGTGCCGGAAGCCGGCCCGCGCGGGCCAGCCGTCGCCGACCGTCCACATCGCACCGGCGGTGGCGCTCGCCCCGGCCACTCGGATCACCCAGGCGGTGCGGCCGCCGTTTTCGAAGAAGCCGCGCAGCGCGTACGGCGTGGCCGCGCCGCCGTCGAGCGGGCCCAGCACGCGCTGGGCGTCCGGCCAGCTCTCCACCCGCACCGGCACGCCGAGCGGGCCGCGCCGGGTGCGCCCGATCAGGGCGGCCACGTCGGTGCGCAGCGGCTCCGGCTCGGTGCGGCGGGGCGCGGCGGTCAGCGAGAGACCGGGCAGGGCGGCGGCGGTCACGGTTTCCTACTGCGCGATCGCGAGGCGCTCGACGGCGAGCACGAGGGTCTCGATGGCCACCTCGTTCTTGCCGGCGGACAGGGTCGGCCCGGTGTACTTGGTGGGCCAGCCCCGGTCGAAGTTCCAGCGCATGGCCTCCTGCCGGTTCTCGTCGAGCATGACGATCGAGCCGGAGGTGCGCCGCACCCGGCCGTTGAGCGCCTCGACGATCCACTGCCAGAAGCCGATGTGACCGGTGATCCCGCGCTTGAGCGTGATGTTCGTGTACTTGACGAGACCGGTCAGCTTCCGCATCGTGATGTCCTCGGACCCGGTGCGGTACTCGATCGGGGAGATCTCCAGCTCCAGGCCGCTGACCTCGTTGAACGAGCCGGAGACCGCGACCCCGTCGTCGCTGACGTTGGTGACGATGACCTGGAAGTTGTAGACGGCGTACGGGTCGTCCCGGATGACGGGCGGCATCGGTCCTACCTCTCTCGAAAGGACTAGACGAGCTGGGTTTCCCGCGTCTTCTGCTGGATCCGGAAGACCACGAACTCGGCCGGGTAGACCGGCGCGACGCCGACGACGCAGATGAGCCGGCCGTTCGCCAGGTCGTCCTCGGTCATCGTGGTGCGGTCGCAGGCGACGAAGAACGCCTCGTCGGGCGTGGTGCCTGCCAGCGCGCCGGAGCGCCACACGGTGGTGAGGAAGTTTTCCACCGTCTGCTTGACCAGCGCCCACAACGGCTCCGCGTTGGGCTCGAACACCACCCACTGGGTGCCCTCGTCGATCGACTCCTCGATGAAGAGGAAGAGCCGGCGCACGTTCACGTACTTCCAGGCGCTGTCCGAGGAGAGCGTGCGGGCGCCCCACACCCGGTGGCCGGCGCCCGGGAAGAACCGCAGCGCGTTGATCCCCTTGGGGTTGAGCAGGTCCTGGTGCCGCTTGGTGACGTCCTGGGCGATGCCGTCGCGGGTGCGGATGCCGCGGATGACCGCGTTGGCCGGCGCCTTGTGGACGCCCCGCTCGACGTCGGTGCGGGCGTAGATGCCGGCCATGAACCCGGACGGGGCCACCTCGACGTCTTCGCCGGTGACCGGATGGCGGGTGAACAGCCACGGGTAGTACAGGGCGGCGTAGGTCGTGTCGTACGGCTCGCGGAACTCCTGGATGCCCTCGATGCTCAGCCCGTTGCGCGGGTCGAGGATGGCGAACCGGTCACGCAGCGACTCGCAGTGCGTGACGAGCGCGGAAAGCACGGTGCCGGACCAGACGCCGGGCACCGCGCAGATCGCGATCTCGTCGATGTCCTCCAGGGCGACGATGCCGGTGCGGGCGCCGCTGCCGCCGTCCTCGCCGACGAAGTCCGCGACGTCGAGCCCGTCGTACCCGTCGTCGCCGCCGGCGAGCGTGAGCCACCCGCCGCCCGGCGCGGTCGGGAAGTCGGCGAGGCCGAACTCCCGTTCGACGGTGGCCCGGACCAGGCGGGAGCGGGCGGCGACCGTGCGGACCAGGCTGCCCGGGTCGTCGCCGCGCAGCCGCAGGTTGCCGAACGTCTCGGTCGTGGTGTCGCCGGACTCGTCGGTGAACCGCACCTGCACCTCGGCCTCGGCGAGGAAGGCCCGGTCGCCCTCGAAGAACTCGCCGTCCACCTCGGACTCGAACGTCACCTTTTCACCGTCCACAGTGGTCACGGTGTGCGCCGGGCGCCGGGTGCCGTTGTCGATCTGGACCACCGCTCCCGGGTACAGCCGGGAGGCCCCGCCGACGCGGAGCTCGCCCCCGGAGTCGCCGGGGTTGGCCCGGCGCACGCGGCGCACGCCCAGGCCCGGCGACCAGGCGGGGTGGGTGGCGTCGCCGACGAAGGTCAGCGGGATCAGCCCGTTCTCGTCCGGCGTGCCGACGGTGACCTCGAAGCGGCCCCGGCCGATCGTGACGAACGTGCGGTCCGGCAGGTCGTCCGGGTCGAGGCCGGGGGCCGGATCGACCAGCACGCCCGGGCTGTCCGGGGCGGCCGGCGCGGCGAGCCGGGTGACGAAGAGCGGGCCCTCGGCGGCGGCCGGCAGCAGCGTGAGTGTGGCACCGACCGCCGGCCGGACCCGCACCTGCAGCACGCTTCCCCAGCCGCCGGGGCTGACCGCGGTGAAGCTCACCGTGCGGTTGCCCTCGGCGGGCGGCGTGGTCACCGCGTCGCCGATCCGCACGTGGTCGCCGCGGGCCGCGCGCACCTCGCCTTGCAGCGGCGCGGCGAGCATGATCCGCGGCCCGGCGGTGGAGTAGCCGGACACGGTCGTGGACTGGATGTCGGTGCCGGTGTCGCCGCGCACGATCGTGACCACGTCACCGCCGGTGACGCCGACCAGGTGCCGCACCTCGATGCTCGTCGCGCCGGCCGCCGCGTCCCGGGTGATCTCGCTGACCAGGCCGCCGCCGAGCGCCCCGGACGCCGGGACCGCGGTGCCGCTGACCACCCGCTTGACGTACAGGCGCTGGCCGCCGTTGTCGAAGAAGGCCTTCACCGCGAGCGGGAAGTGCCACCACCGGCCGCCCTCGGCCGCGTCCTGCTCCCACCGGTCGCGGACCCCCTGGTCCGGCTCGGGCAGGAAGCCGCCGAACGTGTCCTGGTACTCCAGGAACGTGGTGACCAGCTGGGGCTTGCCGGCGGCCGGGCCGCGCGCGGTCACCCCGACCATGCCGGCCGTGCTGGTGCTGACGCCCGCGATCGGGCGGGGGCCCGCGGCGATCTCCTCGACGTAGACGCCGGGACTGAGGTACTCGGGCATCGCGGCACTCCTCGCTATTCGATCTCGATGACGTTCGTCCGGGTCAGGTCGTCGGGAAGGCGGATGGCCAGCTCGCCGGTGCGGCCGGGCCGCTCGGTGGCGACGAGCCGGAATGTCTCCGGCCCGCCCTCGTCGGCCCGCGCGCCCGCCCAGCGCAGCGAGAGCCGGTACGCGCCGTCCACATCGGACAGCGTCCGCTCGCGCCACGGCGTGCCGTCGTCGGCGGCCTCGCCGGACGCCTCGACGAGCGCGTTCGCCACCGGGGCGCCGCTCGCGGTGCGGACCTCGCCGCGGACCAGCCGGGTGCCGGGCGGGTACGCGTACGCGACGCCGGGCAGCAGCGGCACCGGGTCGGGCTGCACGGTGATCGCCGGCGGGTGCGTGTCGTCGTACGGGTAGGCGAGGAACTCCTTGCCCACCCGGTCGGCGGCGAACGGCTCCTCGGCGGTCAGGTCGGGGTAGAGCGCGCGGTAGCCGACCGACTCGAACCGGGCCCGGTAGAGCTCCGGCTCGGCGGTGAGCGGGTCGCGCCGGCGGCCCAGGCCCGGGTAGGCGATGTAGCCGCTCGGCGTGCGGGTCGCGGCCACGGTGGTCGGCAGCCAGGCGGCCCCGTCCCACCGGTCGAGCGCCACGGTGAAGCCGGCGGCGACCGGGCGGCGGCGCCAGTCGTCGTACGGCACGAACCAGGCCGGGCTGTGCAGCACCCGCAGCTCGCCCGGCAGCGGAGTCCACAGTGGAGTCACGGGGTCACCAGCCCGGGGACGAGCTCCCGGCTGCGCACCGGACTCGCCTGGAGGTCGCCGGTCGCGTCGAGGTTGACCACCCGGACCTCGTAGTTGAGCGAGAGCCGGTAGGGCTTCTGGAGCGCGTACCAGACCAGCGACTTCTGGTCGAGCGTGAGCTGGGTGAGCGTGAAGTGCAGCGCGTCCGCGCCGGCCGCCAGCCCGCCGGTGAGCCGGGCGCCGGCGAAGATGGACTCGTCGTAGAACGTGCGCAGCGCCACGCCGAGCAGCCGGTGCTGGGTGACCGGGTCGCCGCCCCACGCGGTGATCAGGTAGCGCAGCAGCAACGCCATCGGCGGCTTCCGCACGATCTGCGGGTTGGCCGGGTCGGGGCGCACGTGCGGCCGGTTGCGCGACGGCGGGTCCTCGGCGATCTCGTACAGGAAGATGGTGAGCGTGGGTGGCGAGTCGGGGACGGGCTTGGAGAGGTCGTCCAGCCTCGCCACGCCGTCGTCGGAGACGGCCTTCACCGCGGCGTCGAGGGTGCGCTCGATGAGCGCGGAGACCTCGCCGATGACGGTGTAGTCCCCCATGCCCCGCCCTCCCGCGCCCCTGTGTACGGATCGACACGAGCGACGCTATGGCGGGCGGGGCGCGGGGGCGCCGGTGAACTCCCCAGGGGCCGCCCTAGGTTTTCCCGCCCGCCTCACTAGGGATGTCCCCAGTGGAACGGCCGACGAGGTTGGCCAGCTCGGCCCGCGAGCGGACCCCGAGCTTGCGGTACACGCCGCGCAGGTGGAACTCGATCGTCTTGGTGCTCAGGAACAGCTCCCGGGCCGCCTCCCGGTTGGTGGCGCCGCGGCCCACGAGCAGCGTGACGCGGCGCTCCTGCTCGGTGAGGCGGGGCAGCAGCGCCGGCGTCTCGGGCACGGCGCCGGTACCCGGCGAGGTTTCGTCCACAGCGGACAGTGCGCGCCGGGCGCGGCCGGCCCACGGCGTGGCGCCGAGGGTCTCGAACGCCGCCCGCGCGGCGGCCAGGCGCGGTGCGGCCTCGCGGGCGCGGTCGCGGCCGCGCAGCCACTCGCCGTAGCAGAGCTCGTCGCGGGCCCGCTCGAACGGTTCGGCGCCGCCGCCGTCGAGGCGAAGCGCGGTGCGGAACCACTCCTCGGCCGTGTCGGAGCCGGCGGCCAGCAGCGCGCGGCTGCGGGCGACGGCGGCGGCGAACGGCGGCGAGCCGGCCGCGTGCGGCGACACGGCGGCGACCACCCGTCGGGCCTCGTCGGGCCGGGCGACGCGCACCGCGGCCTCCACGAAGTCGGGCAGCCAGCACACCGCGCCGGGGTCGGGCGCGCGGCCGGCCTCGACCTGGCGGACGATCTCCTCCAGCCGGGCGTACGCGGCCTCGTGGTCGCCCTCGCCCAGCGCCAGCAGCCCTTCGGCCGCCTCGACCGGCACGGCGAGAGCGCCGAGCCGGCCGCGCGAGCGCAGGTCGCGGGCCTGGGCGAGGCGTTCGGCGCACTCGGCGCGGGCGCCGCGGGCGGCGGCGATCCGGGCCAGGCACACCTGCGCGGCGGCGAGGTCGCCGTCCTGCCCGAGCCGACCGGCCGCGGCGGTCGCCTCCCCCGCGTCGGCCCGCGCGCTGTCCCAGTCGCCGGCCCGCAGGTGCAGCTCGGCTCGGGTGACCAGCAGGCCGGGCAGGAGACCGGTCACATCGAGCAGCCGGCACCGCCCGACGAGGTCGTCGACGAGCAGCAGCGCGGCGTCCAGCTCGCCGAGGCGGGCCAGCAGCGGCGGCAGCCCGGTCCACAGTGTCCGGTGGCCGCCGCCGGCCAGCACCTCCTTCTCCAGGTCGGCCCGGCGCTCGTCGAGCAGCGCCCGCGCCTCGGTGAGCTGCCCGGCGCAGGCGAGCACGGCGGCGTGCTCCACGACCAGCGCGCCGCTCGCCGCCCCGCTGGCCAGCCGCGCCTGGCGCACGGCCACCAGCGCCGCCGCGGTGTCGCCGGCGAGCCGGGCGGCCGCGGCGGCGTCCAGCAGCAGCGCGGCGGCGACGGCCGGGGCCGCGCCCCGTACCCGCGCCGCCTCCCGGGCCAGCTGCCGGTGCGCCTGCCCGGCGCGGCCGCGGCGCAGCTCCTCGCGGGCGAGGACGTCCTGGGCCCGCCCGCGCACGGCGAGGTCGTCGGTGAGTCGCCCGGCCCGGTCGAGGAGCTCGCGGACGCGTTCGCCCGCGCCGGCGAGCTGCCACGCCTCGGCCGCGCTCACCAGGCGCGCCGCCCGGCGGCTCTCCGCGCCGGTCAGCTCGGCCGCCCGCTCGACGAGCTGGGCCACGTCGGGCGCGGGCAGGTGCGCGGCCTCCCGCGCGGCCGTCCGCTCCAGCTCGTCGGCGGTCTCCTCGTCCGGCCGCAGCGCGGCGGCGCCGAGGTGCCAGGCCCGCGGCACGTGATCGGTCACACCGGCCAGCGCCCGGTGCGCGGCGCGGCGGTTGGCGGGCGCGGCCTCGTGGTATGTGACCGATCGCATCAGCGGGTTGCGGAAGACGACGCCGTGCTCCTCCATCCGCACCAGCCCGGCCGCCTCCGCCGCCGCGAGCGCCGCGACGTCGATGCCGAGCACCGCGACCGCGTCGATGGTCGCGCTGAACCCGGCGTCCCCGGCCGCGGCGGCGACGAGCAGTGCCGCGCGCACGGCCGGGTCGAGCGCCGCCAGCCGAGGCCCGAAGACCCGCCGCGCCTCGGGCCCGGCCGGCAGCGGGTCGCGTACCGGCGCGGCGCCGGCCAGCTGCGCCGGCGTGAGCGCGGCCGGCAGGTCGACGAGCGCGAGCGGCAGCCCGCCCGCGGCGTCCACGAGCCGTCCGGCGACCGCGCTGTCCACCGGCGCCGGGCTGGCCCGCAGCAGCAGCTCGCGGGCGCTCTCCGGATCGAGCCGCGGGACGCGGTGGGCCCGCAGGCCGTTCTCCGCGCCGCACCCCGGCCCGTCGGCGGTGGCCGCGAGCAGCGTGGCGATCCCCTCTCCCGGCGTGCGCCGGGCCGCGAAGAGGACCGCCTCGCGCGAGGTGGCGTCGAGGCTCTGCAGGTCGTCGACGAGCACCAGCAGCGGCCGCTCCCGCGCCGCCGCGGCCAGCAGGTGGAACGTGCCGGCCGCGAGCGCGAACGGGTCCACCCCGGTCGCGGGCGACAGCGCGAACGCCGCCGACAGCGCGGCCGCCTGCCGCGCCGGCAGCTCCGGCAGCAGGTCGAGCACCGGCCCCAGCAGGGCGTGCAGGCCCGCGAAGGGCAGCGCCGCCTCGGCCGGCACCCCACCGGTGGCGAGCACGCGCGCGTCGCCGGCCCGCTCCGCCGCGTAGCGGAGCAGGGCGCTCTTGCCGATCCCCGTCTCTCCGATCAGGAGGACACTTTCGCCGCCTCCGGAACCCAGCCCGTCGACGACCTGGTCGATGATGTGGCGCTCAAACCTTCTTCCCTCAAGTCCGAACTCCCCGTACCACATGGGCGGAAGTCTACGAACTCGTGATTTATGGACGACGATCTCCAGCAATCGTTGTTGCGGCCCGTTTTGGCTGCTCGTGCCGCATCCCTTGCATGCACGAGAACAATTAACGGTCGTTCAACCGACACCGCTACCGCCGATTCGCGACACGCTTCCACGTATCCGCGTCACAGCCCGCTCGACACCGCCTACACACCGGATACGCGGGCACGGTCGACACGCCCTGGGACGGCCTGCCGCGGGGGGAGCGTGACGCGGCGTGCGCCGACCGGGCGGGAGGCCAGCACGCCGTCGTCGAGCCGCACCCGCTGCCCGAAACCAGCCCGCTCACCTTGAGTTGACCATGGAGTTTCGAGAGGATTTCCCGGGTCCGCGTCAGCGGCTGACCGCCGCTCCCGCCGGAGACCGCGGCGGCCGGCGGCTCGCCAGGGCTCGCCGAGACCCCCGCCCCCCGCTGCCACGCCCGCGCGCCAAGCCCCACCCACCCGTCCGCCTCTGGTCACGGCGTTATCCCTTGATCGGCGTCAGAGCTGGCCGCCGGCCGGCGGATCGTGGTACCTGGCTGCACCTGCCGGAGCAGTTCGGTACCACGATCGCTGGCCCGGTCCGCCGATCAAGGGACATCCGCGACGCCGTAGGCCCGGCGCAGCCGCCGGGGTGACGGTGACCAGCGGCGGACGGGTGAGGCCGCGGGAGCAGCGGTCCGGACCACGGCGGACATCGCGGTAGCCCAAGTTGTCTAAAACGATGTAAGACGACTAGGCAGCGGCGCGGTCGGCGACCGGGCGGCGGCGGAGCGTGGCGTCGGTGAGATAGGGCGTCTGCCAGGCGCCGTCGGCGCGGTAGGTGTCGGTGCCGGGCGGCACGATCTCGTCGATCCGGTCGAGGGTGGCGTCGTCGAGCGTGAGCGCGGCGCCCTTCAGGAGCCCGTCGAGCTGCTCCATCGTGCGCGGCCCGATGATCACCGAGCTGACCGCCGGGTGTGCCGCCGCGAACGCGACCGCCATCTCGGGCAGCGTGCAACCGACCTCGCCGGCGAGCGCGACGAGCTTCTCCAGGGCCTCGAACTTGGCGGCGTTCGCCGGGTTGGCCTGGTCGAAGCGGGCGGCGTTGAGGTGGGCGCGGCCGGCCGCGGTGTCGACCGGCCGGTCCTTCCGGATCCTGCCGGTGAGGAAGCCCCAACCGAGCGGGCTGTACGTCAGCACGCCCATGCCGTACCGCCGGGCGACCGGCAGCACGGCCGACTCGACGCCGCGGGCCAGCATGTTGTACGGCGGCTGGTTGGTGCGGAACCGGCCCAGCCCGCGCCGCTCGGACACGTGGTGCGCCTCGACGATCTCCTCGACCGGGAACGCCGAGCAGCCGAACGCCCGGATCTTCCCCGCCCGGACCAGGTCGGTGAGCGCGGAGAGCGTCTCCTCGACGTCGGTCGTGTGGTCGGGGCGGTGGATCTGGTATAGGTCGATCCAGTCGGTGCGCAGCCGGCGCAGGCTCGCCTCGACCTCGCGGACGATCCAGCGGCGCGAGTTGCCGCCCATGTTGGGGCCCTCGCCCATCGGAAAGTGCACCTTGGTGGCGAGCACGACGTCGTCGCGCCGGCCTTCCAGCGCCTTGCCGACGATCTCCTCGGACTCGCCCGCGGAGTACATGTCGGCGGTGTCGACGAAGTTGATCCCCTGGTCGAGCGCGGCGTGGATGATCCGCACCGAGTCGTCGTGGTCGGGGTTGCCCGCCGACCCGAACATCATGGTCCCTAGACAGTGGACACTCACCTGGATACCGGTGCCCCCGAGTACGCGGTATTTCACGACCGCGACGCTACGTCTTCGAGCGGGCTCGAAGTCAAGTCGCGCCGGCGGCGGCCGAGCGGGCGCACCACCGCGGCCGCGCCGGCCAGCGCGAGCAGCGGCATCAGCGCGGTCACCGGGCGCAGGCCGTTCACGTCGTCGACGGTGGTGGAGAGCACCAGCGCGGCGGCCACCGCGCCGAACGCGAGCGGTACGGCCGGCTCGTCCCGCCAGGCGCGCACGCCCACGACGGCGACCAGCGCGACGACGGCGACGAGCATGAAGTCGGAGCCGAGCGGCACCCAGCCGACGACCACCGCCGGGTCGCCCGCGGCGGTGGTGACGAGGTCGCGCCCGGAGGCGGCCCGCACCCCGAGCGCGGCGGCGACCGCCGCGGCGCCGGCCAGCGGGTAGGGCGCCCACGGGTTGCGCGCGCCCCGGTCGAGGCGGGTGGCCCAGGCGGCGACCGCGCCGGCCGCGACCACCCCGGCGAACGGGTCCATCGCCGCCGCCAGCAGCACCCCCGCGCCGAACCACCACGGTCCCCCGCGCGGCGCCCGGTTCCGCCACGGCAGCGCGGTCAGGGCGGCGGCGACGGCGAGCGCGGCGAAGGGTTCGAGGAAGTCCGGGCGGGCGAGCGGCACCATCACGGTCGGCACCATCATCAGCGCGGCGGCGAGCAGGCCCCACCGCCCCCACAGCCGGCTGCCCTGCCAGGCGACGAGGGCCACGGCCGCGCCGTACACGAGGATGGGTGTGACGCTCTCCGGCCAGCTCGCCACGGTCGGGTCGGGCAGGGCGGGGCCGCTGCCGACCGACGCCTTGCGCACGTTGACGCCGCGGATGACCAGCGCGAGCACCAGGTACCCGGCGGCGAGGGCGACCCACGCGGCGGCCGGCACGCGCGACGGCGGCTCGGGCGGCGGACCCGGCGGTGGTGCCTCGGTGGCCGTGGAGGGGCGGCGGCCGGCCGCGAGGTCGGCGAGGAGCGCGACGGCGGCGAGCACGTACACCGGGTAGTTGGGCGTGTGGTAGCGGAAGATCGAGTCGTCGTTGACGATCAGGTTGAGCGCAAGCGTGGTGGCGATCATGCCGACCACCAGCGCGGACAGCTCGCTGCGGAAGCGCCACCCCAGGCTCACCAGCGCGGTCAGCAGCACCGCGGTGAGCACCAGGTCGGTGCGGACATGGTTCCAGTCGCCGGCGATGATGCGCCCGGCGGTGGCCGGCACCGACGCGACCACCTCGGCGAGCCCGTGCGTGCCGGTGTTGTTCTCGTAGGTGGCGTAGGAGGAGAAGCTGCCCGCGTAGGAGGCGGTCATCCGGCCCTGTACCCAGAGGATCGCGCCGGTGGCGACGACGGCGGCGCCGGCGAACGGCGCCCACGCGTTCTTGACCTGCCGGTCGCGCACCGCGACGAACAGCCAGGCCAGCGCGGTGCCGGCGGTCACCGAGACCGCGAACTGCCGGGTGAACAGCCCGAACCCGAGCAGCACCACGAACCACACCACGTCGCGCCAGCCCGTGCGGCGGCGCAGCGGCAGCGCGAGCATCGACGCGGTGGTGAACGCCATCGCGAGCGCCTCGGTGTTGGCGTGCACGGCCCAGTTGGCGGCGAGCCACGGCGTGATCGCGAGCGTGCCGGCCAGCAGCCCCCACCGCGGCCCGAACATGCGGGCGGCGAGCACGGTGAGGCAGGCGACGCCCGCCGCGTACGCGACGACCGAGAGCGCCACCATCGACCACGGCCCGAACACCGCCACGAACGGCGCCGAGAGCAGCCGCGTCATCACCCGCGGGCCGACGGTCGCCGCGTAGTCGCCGGCGAAGTACATCTGGTAGTTCTCGGCGTGGCACCACGGCAGGGTGGACGTGGCGCAGTCGATGCCGTCCTTGTCGGCCAGGAACTCGACCGTACGCCGCACCGCCTCCGGCTCGGAGTCACCCAGCAGGCGGAAGGTCCAGGCCAGGTGGAAGGCGGTGTCGGGGCCCCACTGCACCCGGGTCACGATCGTCAGGTAGACCGTAGCGACGTACAGGACGCCCAGGAAGACCCAGCCGAGCAGCGGAAGCGACGTGGCCGGACGGCTCGTCACCGCACGTCCTCTCGCCACCTCGACCGCACGCCATCAAGCTACCAAGCCGGCCGATCTGCGGAAACGTCAAGGTGACAGGGTTGTTTCGCGCCGATGGCCCAGGGCAGGTAGCTGTTGAGGATCTCCTTGGTCGGCAGGTCGGTGACCAGGTGTCCTTTGCCGATCTCCGCGTACGCCACGAGCCGCCGCGCCTCGCCGTGCCGCCGGGCCAGGTAGGTGCGGTGGCCGGCGGTCGCCCGCATCTCCCGCGTCGCGCGGACGTAGGTGTCGTACGCCTCCGGCGCCAGCTCGAAGTTGAGGCGCCCGTCAAGCTCCTTGGCGAGGAACATCTCGTCGAGGACGCAGGCGTGGATGCACGCCACGTCGTCGGCGTCGCTGACGTAGTTGAGCACCGGGACCGCCGCGCCGCTGTCCCGCAGCGCCGCCACGGTGGTGAGGTAGGCGCGCAGCGAGTGGTAGAGAGCGGTCACCTGGATGACCGCCGTGGTCCGGCGCTCGGCGGCGAACCGGGCGATGGCCTCGGCCTTGTCGCGCGTGTTGCGCGACTCGTGGCAGATCACCGGCTCCGCGTCGCTGCCCGCGCACCACTCCCGGATCACCTCCGGCGGGGCGTCGCCTCCGGCTCCGCCCACCACCACGAAGTCGCACGGACGGCCGCGGGATATCGCGCGGTGGAGGACCAGGCCGGCCATGACCCTTTCCCGGTACTCGACCGGGTCGTCCCCCTTCTGCTCGACGACGACGGCGCAGCGGGCGGCCTCGCTGGCGGTAAGCAGGCCGGCGACAGGCGTGATGGGCATTCTTCGCTCCTCGACGTACTCGTGCGACGACACAGAGTAACGGAATGCTCCGCGATTGGTAGCGTGCGGCGGTGGGGTTCGAGGAGCTGATGGAACACGTCGCCCGCGGCTTCGAGGTGATCGGCGTCGTGGTGCTGGTGGTCGGCCTCGTCTGGTCGGCCGTCGTGGCGATCCGCCTGTGGCGCGCCGGTGAGGGCCGCCGGGCGTACCAGACCGTCCGCGAGCTCTTCGGCGGCGCGCTCCTGCTCGGCCTGGAGGTCCTGGTCGCGGCCGACCTGATCCGCACGGTCGCGGTCTCCCCGACGCTGGAGAGCGTGGCGGTGCTCGGCCTGATCGTGCTGATCCGGACGTTCCTGAGCTTCTCGCTCCAGGTCGAGATCGACGGCGTACCGCCGTGGCGCCGAGCCCTGACCAGCGGCGCGACGGTGATGGCGCGCGCCGCCCGCCCGAGTGACGCGCGCGAATGAAAGGATCATGAAAGGGGAGCCGTGGTGTGATGGCGGTGTGACCGCTCCAGCCTCCTACCAGGTGGCCGCCGAGCAGACCGGCGGCGGCTCCCTGCTCGCCGGGATCGTCCTCGTCCTGGCCACCATGACCACCGGCGTCGTGACCGGCGTCTTCGGCCTCTACGCGAACACGATCATGCCCGGGTTGGCGAAGACGGACGACCGCACGTTCGTCGGGGCGTTCCAGCAGATCGACCGCGCGATCATCAACCCGCTGTTCATGACGTTCTTCTTCGGCGCGCTCGTCCTCACCGGGCTGGCCGGGGCGCTGCACCTCGGCGCGGCGGGGCGGCGGGCGCTGCCGTGGATCGCGATCGCGTTCGTGCTGTACCTGGTCGTCGTGATCATCACGATGGCGGTGAACGTGCCCCTCAACGACGCCATCAAGGCGGCCGGCGACCCGGACCGGATCGACGACCTCGCCCGGGTGCGCCGCGACTTCGACGAGGACCGGTGGCGGGCGTTCAACTGGATCCGGGTGGTGCTGACCACGAGCTCGTTCGCGCTGCTGTGCGTGGCGCTGCTCCTGCACGGGCGGCGCCGCTAGGGGTTCTGCCGCGTGTACTCGGCCGGTGCGAAGAAGACCAGCACGGTGAGGTCTTCGGCGATGTCGGTGAAGCGGTGCTCCTCGCCCGCGGGCACGAAGAGCACCGACCCGGGCGCCACGTCCACAGTGCCTGATCCGGCGGTCAGGCGGGCCCGGCCGGAGACCACCACGTACACCTCGTCCTCGGTGTGCGGGGCCTGCGTGTCCTCGCCGCCCACCGGGACGCAGTACGTGCCGACGCTCAGGTCGGGAACGCGCAGGTCCTCGGTGTACCGCCGGCCCTCCCCCGGCTCGGGTGGCGTGAAGCGGCCGGCGTTCGGGAGTACGAGCATGCGCAGAGGCTAACGTCTTCCCCATGGTGGAGTTGGTCGACGTGGGTCCGGACGACTGGCGGACGTGGCGCGAGCTGCGGCACCGGGCGCTCGCCGAGGCGCCGTACGCGTTCCGGTCGGCCCTCGCGGAGTGGCAGGGCGACGGCGACCGCGAGCAGCGGTGGCGCGACCGGCTGGCGATTCCCGGCTCGTTCAACGTGGTGGCGTTCGTCGACGGGCGGCCGGTGGGCATGGCCAGCGGCTTTCCCGAGGACGACCCGGACGTGGTGTGGCTGCACTCGATGTGGGTCGACCCGGCCGCGCGCGGGAAGGGCGTCGGCGACCGGCTCGTCGGCGCGGTCGTGGCGTGGGCGGCGGAGTCGGGCGCGCGGGAGATGATGCTCGGCGTGGTCGAGGGCAACGCGAACGCCGAGGCCCTCTACCTCCGGCACGGCTTCGCCTACACCGGTGAGGTCAACGGGGTGATGCCCGACGGCGTCCGCCGCGACCTGGCGATGGCGAGGCCTCTCGAAGCTTAGGGTGGTGGGCGTGGCACACGAGGTGTGGGCGCGGGGAGACGCGTACGAGGCGTATGTCGGGCGGTGGAGCCGCCGGGTCGCGGCACGGTTCTTGGCATGGCTCGACGTGCCGGCCGGCCGGCGGTGGCTGGACGTGGGGTGCGGCACCGGGGCGCTCAGCGCCAGCGTGCTGACGCTCACCGATCCGGCCGAGGTGACCGGGGTCGACCCGTCGGACGGGTTCCTGGCGACGGCCCGCGCGCAGGTCGCCGACCCACGAGTGTCCTTTTCGACCGGTGACGCGCGCGCCCTGCCGCTGCCGGCGGCCCGGTTCGACGCGGTGGTGAGCGGGCTGGCGCTCAACTTCGTGCCCGAGCCGGCGGAGGCGGCGGCCGAGTTCGCGCGGGTGGCCGCGCCGGGCGCGGTGGTCGCCGCCTACGTGTGGGACTACGCCGAGGGCATGGAGCTGATGCGCCACTTCTGGGACGCCGCGGCCGCCCTCGACCCGTCCGGCGGCGAGCTCGACGAGGGGCGCCGCTTCCCGATCTGCCGGCCGGGCCCGCTGCGTGCACTGTGGACGGACGCCGGCCTGGCGGACGTGTCCGTCGAGGCGATCGACATCCCCACCGTGTTCACCGGCTTCGACGACTACTGGGAGCCGTTCCTCGGCGGGCAGGGCGCCGCGCCGGCATACCTGATGGCGCTGGGCGAGGAGCGCCGCGACGCGATACGCGACCTGCTCCGCGACCGCCTACCGTCCAATCCGGACGGTGCGATCTCGCTCACCGCCCGGGCGTGGGCGGTCCGGGGGTACACGGCCGCCGCCTGACCGGTCGGATGCCGCGCGGTTGGCGGTGTTGGGGTACACGGCCGCCGCCTGACCGGTCAGATGCCGCGCGTTGGGCGGTCCGGGGCTACACGGCTGCGGCCTGACCGGTCAGATGCCGCGCGTTGGCGGTGTGGGGATACGCGGCCGCGGCCCGGCCGCAGATGCCGCGCGGAGGGAGGTCTGGGATACGCGGTCGCGTGACCGTCAGATGCCGCGTGCCCGCAGGTCTTCGACGAGGCGCGCGGTCATCGGGGCGTCGACGCCTTCGCGGGCGGCCGCGCGGAGCACCGCCCCGCCGATCGCGTCCACTTCGGCCGGTCGGCCGGCCTCGACGTCGCGCTGCATCGACGACTTCGTGGCCGGCGGCACCTTGTCGAAGAGCCCGATGACCGCGCCGGCGTCCGCGGTGGCGCCGGCCGCGCGGGCGACCGCCAGCACCTCGCCGGCCACCGCTTCCAGGTCTCCGCGGTACTTCTCGCGAACCTCGCCGGCGGTGGCGCCGTAGGCGGTGGTGAGCAGCGCGAGCGGCGCCAGGAAGGCGAGCTTGTTCCAGAGCACGGCGGCCTCGGAGTCGCCCACCGTCGCGTCGATGCCGGCCGCGCGGAGCTGGTCGGCGAGGGTCTCCAGCCGGGCGCCCGGGGTGTCGTCGCCGGCCAGCTCGACCGCGCAGAACGGGCTGGTGTGTACGATCCGGCCGGGCGCGACCCGCGTGGACTCGACCCGGATCGCGCCGGCGAGCACCCGCGCGGCCGGGAAGCGCTCGCGCAGCGCGGCCATGTGGTCGACGCCGTTGAGCAGCGGCAGCACCAGGCCGGCGCCGAGCACCTCGGCGGGAACGCCGTCGAGGGCCGCGTCGAGCGCGGTCGCCTTGGCCGCGACCACGCACACGTCGACCGGCGCCGTGAGCCGCGGCTCGGCCGCGGCGGGCACGTGGAAGTCGCCGAACCGGGCGCTGGTCACCTCGATCCCGCCGGCGGTGAGCGCCGCCGCGGTGTCCGGCCGCGCCACGTACACGACGGGGTGCCCGGCCCGGGTCAGCACCGCGCCGACCAGGCCGCCGACGCCACCCGGCCCGACCACCGCCACGCTCCACGGCGACTCCGTCACGTGCCCTCCTCAGGCTGTCGCCGGCGTCAGCCCTGGCGGCCGTTCCACCGGGGGTCGCGCCGGTTGATCACGCGGACCCGGCCGCCGCGGCGGACGACCACCGCACCGGGCTTGCGGGCCAGCGAACGTAGCGAGCTACGAACCTTCATCATGGTCCTCTTTCCACTTCCGCGCCCGGCCGGGTGACCGGTCGCCGCATCCGGAACGCCGGGTCCCGGTCGTGGATTCCCGTCGCCGGTTTCGCGTCTTCCGGACGGTAAGCCGCGGGTTTCTTTACGTCACGACGACGAAATGGCTAGCATGGCGGCCGTGACCGCAGCGCACCAGGAGTTCTCCGGCGTGGCCGTGACCGTCGACGTGGTCGTCCTGACGATCCGCGACGACCAGCTGCAGGTGCTCCTGGTCGAGCGCGGCGTCGAGCCCTTCCGCGGCGCGCTGGCGCTGCCGGGCGGGTTCATCCACGACGACGAGGACGCCGAGCCCGCGGCCCGCCGCGAGCTGGCCGAGGAGACCGCCCTCGACGGCGACAGCCTCTACCTCGAACAGCTGCGCACCTACGCGGCGCCGCACCGCGACCCCCGCGGTCGCGTCGTCACCGTCGCCTACCTGGCCATCGCGCCCGACCTGCCGGTACCGGTCGGCGGGACCGACGCCCGGGCCGCCCGCTGGCAGCCGGTCTGGTCGGTCCTGGCCGGAGAGGTGGCGCTCGCCTTCGACCACCTCGGCATCCTGGAGGACGCGATCGACCGGGCGCGGTCCAAGCTGGAGTACACGACCCTGGCGACCGCCTTCTGCCCCGAGGTCTTCACGATGACCGAGCTGCGCAGGGTGTACGAGGTGGTGTGGGGGGTCTCCATCGACGCCCGCAACTTCCACCGCAAGGTGGTCAACGCCGAGGACTTCGTCGAGCCGACCGGCGAGCGTCGGGTGCTGGAGACCGGCCGCCCGGCCGCGCTCTACCGCCGGCCGGGGGCGGTCAGGACCCTGTTTCCGCCGATGCTGCGCGGCGCGTTTCCCCCGGTGCTGCCGAGCGACTCGCGGGGCTGAGGTACGGAGACGGCCGCGACGACGTACCGGCGGATCTGCTCGGCGCGCCACAGCCAGGCCACGTCGCGGCCGAACGACCAGATCAGGAGCGCCAGCGCGGTGCCCACCACGGCCATCGTCACCGGGTGCGGCAGCAGCCCGGAGCTCGCCACCGCCAGCACGACACCCTGGATGGCGGCCACGGTCTTGCGCGACACGCGGTGCGGCAGCGCACCCCGGAGCCACGGCACGGCCCAGCTGGCGACCACGAAGGCGTACCGGAACACGCCGATCGCCAGGACCCACAGGCCCAGCGACTGCGCGACGACCGCGCTCAGCACCAAGATGAGGATGGCGTCAACTTCCATGTCGAAGCGGGCGCCCAGCGCGGACGTGGTGCCCGTGCGGCGGGCCACCTGGCCGTCCACGGCGTCGAGCGCGAGGGCCACGGCGGCAAGCGTCACGAAGACGGGAACCGGCACGGCGTGCCCGGTGAGCCAGTCGGCCGCCAGGGCCGCCACGCCGCCCACGAGCGTCGCGCGGGCCAGGGTCACCTGGTTGGCCGGGCCGAGGAAGGTGGTGCCGGAGCGGCGCAGGGCGCGGCCGAGCAGCACCCAGGTGCCGATCGCGTACACCGCCCCGACGGCCCAGCCGGCGGTGTCCAGTCCGACTCCCACGGCCAACATGCCCAGCAGGACGAACTGCACCGCCAGTCCCGCGGTATGCCCTTCGACGGTCGGAGTGGTCTCGAGGGGCCGGTCGCTGACGGTCAACGTTCCTCCGTGGTCGTCTGGGCGGGTAGGGCCCCACCACGTATGGTTACCAGGGCCTCGGTCAGGAAAACGGGAAACGGGCCGGTTCGGTTCACTCGGTCCGCGGAAGGAGATCGATGACGCTCCGTGGTCGGGCGTTCTGGCTGGGTGCACCCGGGGTGGGCGAGATCCGCCCGGTCCGCCTCCCGCCGCCCGGTCCGGACGACGTCGTGGTGCGCGCGCTGTGGTCGGGCGTGAGCCGGGGCACCGAGACGCTCGTCTTCCGCGGCGGGGTGCCGGAGAGCCAGCACGCCGCCATGCGAGCGCCGTTCCAGGAGGGCGATTTTCCGGCCCCGGTCAAGTACGGCTACCTCAACGTCGGGGTTGTGGAAAACGGCCCGGACGAGCTGCGCGGCCGGGTGGTCTTCTGCCTGTACCCGCACCAGACCCGCTACGTCGTCCCGGCCTCCGCGGTCACGCCCGTGCCCGACGAGGTGCCGCCGCGGCGGGCCGTCCTCGCCGGCACGGTGGAGACCGCCGTCAACGCCCTGTGGGACGCGGCACCCCTGGTCGGCGACCGGGTCGCCGTGGTCGGCGGCGGCATGGTGGGCTGCGGCGTCGCCGCGGTGCTGGCCCGCTTCCCCGGTACGCGGGTGCAGCTCGTCGACGCCGACCCCGCCCGCGCGGAGACCGCGGCGGCGCTGGGTGTCGACTTCGCGACGCCCGAGGCCGCGGCCGGCGACCGCGACCTGGTCATCCACGCCAGCGCCACGTCGGCCGGGCTGGCCCGCTCGCTGGAGCTGCTCGCGCCGGAGGGCACCGTGGTGGAGCTGAGCTGGTACGGCGACCGCGCCGTCACGATCCCGCTCGGCGAGCACTTCCACTCCCGCCGGCTGACGGTGCGCGGCAGCCAGGTCGGCACGGTGTCGCCGGCGGTGACGGGGCGGCGCACGTTCGCGGACCGGCTCGCGCTCGCGCTGGAGCTGCTCGCCGACCCCGTGTTCGACGCCCTGCTGACCGGCGAGTCAGCCTTCGACGAGCTGCCCGCCGTGCTTCCCAAGCTGGCCGGCGGGGAGCTGCCCGCGCTGTGCCACCTCGTCCGGTACGACGACGACCCAGGAGGTTGAGGGTTTGTTCAGCATCACCGTCCGGGACCACATCATGGTCGCGCACAGCTTCCGCGGCGAGGTGTTCGGCCCGGCGCAGCGCCTGCACGGGGCGACGTTCCTGGTCGACGCGACGTTTCGCCGGCCCGAGCTCGACGCGGACAACATCGTAGTCGACATCGGGCTGGCCACCGCGCGGCTCGGCGAGGTGCTGGGCGAGCTCAACTACCGCAACCTTGACGACGAGCCCGCCTTCGCCGGCGTCAACACGTCGACCGAGTTCCTCGCCAAGGTGATCGCCGACCGCCTCGCCGACCGGGTGGCCGCGGGAGCGCTCGGCGAGGGGGCCCGCGGGCTGGCCGGCATCACGGTGACACTGCACGAGTCGCACGCGGCGTGGGCCAGCTACGAGCGGACCCTGTGAGCGGCGTACCGGCGCCCGGCACCGCGACACCATGACGGCGCTGCACGTCGTGCTGCCCGGGGGTGTGGACGAGCCGGCCACGCCCAGCGGCGGCAACCGGTACGACCGCCGGGCCTGCCAGCGGCTGGCCGCGCTGGGCTGGCAGGTCGTCGAGCACCCGGTGGACGGCGCCTGGCCCCGCCCCGGCGCCGCGCGGGTCGCCCACCTGGCGGCGATCCTGGCGTCGGTACCTGACGGCGGCCTCACCTTGCTCGACGGCCTGGTCGCCTGCGCGGCGCCCGAGGTCGTCGTCCCCGCGTCCGAGCGGCTGCGGCTCGCGGTGCTGGTGCACCTGCCGCTTGTGGACGAGGCCGGCGACGCCGACCTGGACGCGCGCGAACGGGAGACCTTGCGGGCCGCGGCCGCCGTCATCGCGACCAGCGACGGCGCCGCGCGGCGCCTGGCGGCCCTGCACGGTCTCGACGGGGTGCACGTCGCGCCCCCCGGTGTCGACCCAGCGCCCCTGTCCACAGGGTCCGACGCCGGCTCGCGCCTGCTCTGCGTCGCCGCGGTGACTCCGCGAAAGGCCCAGGACCTGCTGGTCGCCGCCCTGGCGATGGTGCCGGAGGCCGACTGGACCTGCACCTTCGTGGGCGCGCTGGACCGCGACCCGGCCTACGCGGCCCGCGTCCGCGCGGCGGCCGACGAACTTGACGGGCGGGTCAGCTTCACCGGCCCGCTCACGGGCGCCGATCTGAACGCCCGCTACGCGGACGCGGACCTGCTCGTGCTGCCCTCGCACGCGGAGACCTACGGCATGGTGGTGACCGAGGCCCTCGCCCGCGGCGTGCCGGTCCTCGCCACAGAGGTCGGCGGCGTACCCGAGGCCCTCGGCTGGGCGCCAGCCCCCGGGCCGCCGGGGCGGGAGCCGGCCCCGGGCCGGGACCGTTTGGCTCGCGCGGACCGGGAGCCGGGCGCGGACCGGCCGCCCCGCGCGGAGCGCGAGCCAGGCGCGGAGCATGAGCCAGGCATGGAGCCGGCCTCGGGCGTGGAGGCGGCAGGGGGCACGCCGGCAGCGGGCGCGGAGCGGGAACCCGAGATGATGCCGGCCACCGGCGGTGAGCCGGCGGGTGCCGAGGGGCGGGTGCGGCCCGGCATCCTCGTCCCGCCGGGCGACCCCGGCGCGCTGGCCGATGCCCTGCGGCGGTGGCTGAGCCAACCCGACCTACGGCTCGACCTACGCGCCGCGGCGAGGGCACGTCGCTCCACACTGGACGGTTGGGACGCGACCGCGCGTGCGCTGTCCGCCGTGCTCGAAGCCCTATGAACGCGGGACCCACCCGCGGACGCGACCGCCCATCGTCCGCCGGCGCGGACGGACACCGCACCCATGCTCGTCGCGCGACCGCCCGATTACCCACGGCGTCCGGGCCTACGTGACCGCGCGGGCAGTCACGGCGCCCGACCCCATCGATCGAAGGAGGCCTGTTGAGCGAGTTCAGCGCGGCGTGGTTGGCGCTGCGGGAGCCGGCCGACGCCGGTGCTCGGGCCGTCGAGCTGCTGGATCCCCTGCGCGAACGGCTGGACGGCATCGCCCGCCCGGTGATCCGCGACCTCGGCGCCGGCAGCGGCTCGATGGGGCGCTGGCTGGCACCGCGGCTCGGCGGGCCGCAGCACTGGGTGATGCACGACCGCGACCCCGCGCTGCTCGCGCTGGCGGCGGCCGGCATGGCAGCGTACCCGCAGGTCACGGTCGAGACGCGGCAGGGTGATGTGACCGGTCTCACCGGCGCGGACCTCGCCGGCTCCGCGCTGGTCACCACCTCCGCGCTGCTCGACCTGCTCACGGCCGAGGAGGTCGACGGGCTCGCGCAGGCGTGCGCGGGGGCGGGCTGCCCGGCGCTGTTCACGCTGTCGGTGGCCGGCCGGGTCGACCTCTCCCCGGCGGACCCGCTGGACCGCGAAGTCGAGGCCGCCTTCAACAACCACCAGCGCCGCACCCACGGCGCGCGGGCGCTGTTGGGGCCGGACGCGCCCGGGGTGGCGGCGGAGGCGTTCGCGCGGCACGGGGCCACCGTGCTGGAGCGGCCCAGCCCTTGGCGGCTCGGCCCGGAACAGGCCGGACTCGCCGCCGAGTGGCTGCGCGGCTGGGTCGGTGCGGCGGTCGAGGAGCGCCCCGACCTGGCGGCGCCCGCCGACGGGTACCTGCGCCGCCGCCTCGACGCCGTCGCGGGCGGCGACCTGCACGCGGTGATCGACCACCGCGACCTGTTGGCACTGCCTGAGTGAACTGTTACCGCCCTCGCCCCGTATCAGTGCGGGAAGACGTCAGCGAGGGAGGGCTCCGTGACGCGGTCGGTGTGGGCCTGGGTCAAGCTACTCGGCGGGTTGGCGATCCTGGGCGCCCTGGTGTGGCGGCTGGGCACCGGCGCGTTCCTCGACGGGCTGGCCGTCATCGACGGCGGCACGCTCCTCGCCGCCGTCGGCATCGGGCTGCTGACGACCGTGCTCAGCGCCTGGCGGTGGCACCTCGTCGCGCGCGGCCTGGGCATCCGCCTCCCGCTGCGCGCCGCGGTCGCCGACTACTACCGCGCGATCTTCCTCAACGCCGCGCTGCCCGGCGGCATCCTCGGCGATGTGCACCGCGCTGTCCACAACGGCCGTGTGACCGGTGACATGGGCCGCGGCGTGCGTGCCGTCGTCCTCGAACGCTCCGCCGGCACCGCCGTGTTCGTCGTCGTCTGCCTGTCCGTGCTATTCGCGGTCCCGTCGCCGATCGTGCCCCGCAACCAGCTCGTCCAGGTCGCGGCCGCCGTCGTGCTCGCCGTCGCGGTCACGGTCGCGCTCGTCGCGTGGGGTCGCCTGCGCCGGGGCACGTCGCTCGTCACCCGAGCCCTCGGTACCGCCGCCAACGACATCCGCCGCGGCCTGCTCGCCCGCCAGGTGTGGCCGGGCATCCTCGTCTCGTCGACGGTGGTGCTGGCCGGGCACCTCGCGACGTTCCTGGTGGCGGCGCGGGCGGCCGGCTCCACCGCCTCGTTCGCCCGGCTGGCGCCACTGATGCTGCTTGCGATGCTGGCGATGCTCGTCCCGCTCAACGTGGGCGGCTGGGGGCCGCGCGAGGGCGTGACGGCGTGGGCGTTCGGCGCGGCCGGCCTGAGCCCGAGCCTGGGCCTGACGGTCGCGGTGGTGTACGGGGTCCTCGCGTTCGCGGCCAGCCTCCCCGGCGCGGTGGTGCTCGTGACGCGGTGGCTGCGCCCGGCGACGGAGCCGGCGAGCGACAAGCCCACGTCCGCGGCCGTCGGCGACAAACCCGCACGCCCGGCCGTCGGCGGCAAGCCCGCATCCGCGGCCGCCGGCGGCAAGCCCGCACGCCCGGCCGTCGGCGACGAGCTCGCGAGCCCGGCGCCGCGGGTCGCCGGTGACAAGCCCGCGTACGCGACGCCCCGGGTCGCCGGTGAGCCGCTCCCCGTGCGCGGGCCCGCGCTCTCCGTCGCCGGCTGACCGCGCCTCGGCGCCGGCAATCGCACGACAATTCCGACATTTCCGTAACGACTGTGGCTCTAGGCCGTTTCTCCTCATGAATGCGTGCGCGTAAGCGGGTCGACGCTCCTTGGCCGGTCGCGTCCATCCGGCACCCATTCGCCGTGAACATTCATCGCGATTGGTCAGGCTCAATTGCCTGACGTTTGAGGGGGAACGCCGATGGTCGGCGTTATGAGAGGTGCCCGAACGTGGGCTACCCGCCGGTACGCGACCCTGTTGCGGGCCGGCACGATAGGCCTCGCCATGCTGGGCATCACCGGCTTCGTGCTGGCCAGCGGCATCGCGAGCGCCGACCCGGCGCCCGCGCCACGGTTGATCGAGGACAACGTGAAGACGTGCGCCGCGGCCGGGCTGAGCGGCTCGGTGCTCTTCGGCAGCGCGCCTGACTATCCCCAGAACCCGGCGGCCGGAAGCGGCACAGTGTCGGGCGACGGCCAGTTCGTGGACGTCACCATCAACGAGGGCTTCACCGCGAGCGGAATCGTGGTGAAAGGCGGCCCGAACACGTATGTGTACGACGGGCCGTTCGTCGGCGAGGTGACGATCGAGGACCTGCGCTCACCGAACAACGAGGCCGGGAACATCCCGGAGATCAGCCACTGGTTCGTGTGCGGGATGGAGACGCCGCCCACGACGGCACCGCCCACAACCGCGCCACCCACCACGGCGCCACCCACCACGGCGCCACCCACCACGGCGCCACCCACCACGGCACCGCCCACGACCGCACCGCCCA